>Ga0080064_1000835_pt1 | contig 73157 bp, 70 predicted proteins | sample Subgrocontami54m_FD_69260 | JGI IMG/M metagenome (GOLD analysis project Ga0080064, IMG submission 69260) | Subsurface groundwater microbial communities from S. Glens Falls, New York, USA - GMW46 contaminated, 5.4 m (SPADES assembly) (version 2) ...
GCGTAGGAGAAAATACCACATCAGCTCTGGGTTGATCAGCAGACAGCGCCAACGGAAGGCGAAAAAGCGTCCAGAGCTTCTTTGGTTGCAATATCCGATATTGCCACCACGGCGTTTCCGGCGGCATATCGGAAAGCGGACGGCTTGGGAGATAAATACGATATGAATGATGAGCCAGATTTAGCAGATACAAATGTCGCAATATTTCATATGCGTAGCGACCAATACCCACGCGTTCTTTTTCATTAGCCTCGTAACCATCAATAGCGATAATCATATAAATCCCGGATATACAACCTGTAATTTGTTTTGTGCGATACCAAGCAAGTTCATGACGTCTTTCTTTGTCGCTTCTGAATCGCAAAGGATAGCTTGGCATTCTTGTTTTACCCAAACAAGGCGCCTTTTTTGCACGTCAATGATGTTCTTTGCAAACGTCTCCGGGTATCGAAGAAAACTCACATCGTGCACCGTCGTAATACCTTTAGCCCTCATCAGTGGCGGCTGTGTCCAGTCACTACTCCAAAACACATCAACGGCCCCCACAAACCATTCTACCGGCATGATATGAAGCGTATTCCATAAAAACTCAAGAACGGTAGGGGGAATCGGAACAGTCACTAAACGAACACGCGGATTTACGACCCGCACCTCCTGAAAATACGCCAGAAACAAAGGAAGTTTCCGAAGTGATGCACCAAAAAGGACATACTCATTATGGTCATCTTTCTCAAGAATTGCTTTCACGAGACTTCTGACATACGTACTAACTCCGGTCCCTTCGTGTACTATTTGGCTGATATCAATTCCTATCCGCATATCCTCTGGTGCCATTTCCAGGCTGTCTCAACGATGGTTTCTAAATCCGGATATTTAGGCTCCCAGCCGAGTACCTCCTTGGCTTTCTTATTATCCGCCCACAGTTTGGCCGGGTCTCCGGGCCGTCGGGATCCGAACGAACGTTTAACTTTCTTCCCCGTCACGCGCTCAACCGTATCGAGAACCTCCAGATTACTGTATCCCTTCCCAACCCCAAGATTGAGAGCTACCGATGAGGCTCCCCCTATGAGATACTCTACGGACTTGATATGCGCACGAGCAAGATCTACAACATGGATATAATCACGGATACACGTCCCATCCGGAGTCTTGTAGTCATTACCATATACCTCAAAGCTTTCCCGCTTGCCCGTGGCTACGTCAAGCGCTATCGGGATAATATGCGATTCATTAGTGTGCGCTTCACCCAAACTTCCATCCGGCATTGCTCCGGCCGCATTAAAATATCGCAAACTCACCGAGCGAATGCCGTAAATTTTCCCATACCACTCAATCATCTCCTCCACCATGTGTTTACTTGATCCGTAAACGGATACCGGCGCAATAGGCTCCTCTTCAGTTACCGGTATGCGGGGAGGGTATCCGTACACTGCACTGGTTGAAGAAAAAATTATGGCCGGGCATCCAGCCGTGCGCATCGCTTCCAGCAAATTCAGACCACCACGAAGGTTATTATCATAGTACTCATACGGCTTTTCCATGGACTCTCCTGCAAGCGATAACGCCGCGAAGTGTATAACTGCATCAAAATGATCTTTGGCAAACACCCCGTCAATATCCTCTTTGTTTCGCAGATCCCCGACAATAAGCTTCGTATCCCCGACAGCTTCCCTGTGGCCAAGGGAAAGATTGTCAAAAACTACTGTTTCGTAGCCTTGCTGCCGCAAGATAGCATTGGTAACAGAACCGATATAGCCCGCCCCGCCAGTAATGAGCACCTTCATACCTATTATTGTACCTTACGGGGCCAAAGAAGCGAAATGAGGATAAATGCAAGGAAAAACGCCGCAGCGTACCACGTCAGGCGTTCTGCGGTAAAAAACGTCCAGGTAGCAAATAGCGGTATGGCAAGCACCAGGCACGCAAGTCCTGCCCAAACAAAAAGTATTGGTCGACGGATAAAAAGCAGAGCTATACATGCAAGGATAAATCCGATGTCCTGAATCTTCATATATTATGCAGGATGAACGTATTGAAGAGTAGCTATTGCCGTTCCTACGACAAAAAGCAATGCCATACTATATCCTATTCGCTTCGATCTCAATGACAGGAACGCTCCGGCAAGAATAATCCCAACGAGCCATCGATATACCGACGGCGTCAATCCGAAGGGTAAGGCGTACAACTCATGGATAAGGCTTCCGCCAACAAGTACGGCCCAAATGAACAATGTCCACCGGGAATTTTCTATAGACTCAACCAACAGTTTACCACCGGCAATGGCGAGGAACGGAAAAAGCGGTATGAGATACCATCCGTGGATATCGGTTTCATTGACCGAAACCACAAGTAGGAGGAGGTATAAAAATGCCGGAACAACTATTATTAAGTTCTTTCGTATATCAATACTTGCCACTCCAAGAGCAAACAACCCCCAATAGTACCATCCGTCATAAAAAATTTTATTTACGATGCTAGGAGATCCAATAATCATCCAGATAGTGTTTGTGCCCAGAATCCGGTTCATCCCCTGATACGATTGTATCGCCCAAAAAAGCTTTTCATCATATGCCGCACCGTATAAATATAACGCCAAACCGCCAATCATAGCACCAATAGTTACGTACACAATATTCCTGACAGACGACTGGCGAAGCCAAAGAATTGCCACAACCGATAGCCAAACCACCAAACCAAGAACTTTTGTGAGTATCGCGGCAGCGGCAAGCAAACCAACAATTATCAATGATAACTGGCCTGCTTTCCTGGAATTTCTGGTCACGAGCCATAACGCAGCGAGAAATAGCGGCGTAAGCAGGCTTTCTGCGACGACGACTCGGCTATTCACCACAAAAATAGTGGCCGACGCATAGATAGCAAGCGACCAACGCGCAACCCGTTCTCCATAGACATTCTTTGCCAGAAGATAAAGAAAAACCGCGGAGATCAAAATTAGGACAATCGGAACAACCCTGATCGTTGCAAGTCGCACTGCCTCAAACGTACTCTCGCGGGAAAGGACTGCCCACGCGCCGACCAAAAGACCGAAAAGCGGCGGATGGTCCAGGTATGGCTGCACGATCGGAAAATAAAGCCCGTCAATCGTAAGATTCTGAACATTCTTATAAAGCGGTATGGCCGACCATGCAATGGGTACTCCCCGGGTAAGCAGGCTTATCCCTTGAAACGCAAACGCATATTCATCGCTTGTTGCCCCGCGCTGCGGATAGATAGCATAGTTATGCACTCGTAGCACAACAGCGAGAAGCAACAGACTGATAAATACGAATATGTTTTTCATTTACGATTGGCTTGAATCAACCATTTTACCGCCAGAATGACATCGCGTATATCCTTCTGGGTTAAATTCGCGCCAAGCGGCAACGACACCGTCCGCTCTCCAATATACTCTGCTTTAGGAAACATGCCCTTTTTATATCCAAACGTCCTGCGGTAGTACTCATGGAGATGGACAGGATTAAAGTGCACACCGCTTCCGATGTTCATTTTGATAAGCTGATCGATAAAATCATCACGGGAAGTCTTTAATTTTTCAAGACGCAAAAGAATCGCAAATAGATGACGGGCATGCGTGGTGCTTATCTCCTCAGGCGAGGGTACAGTCAACTCCGGCACGTGGGAAAAGGCACGGACATACGTATCCCAATGTTTTCTTCTTACTTCCCAGTTGGACTCTACCCGGGCAAGCTGGTGGATGCCGATAGATGACGCTATATCCGTCAGATTATATTTAAATCCCGGCGTCACCGCCTCGTAGTGCCGGTAGTAGCGTACGCTGTAGCGTTTATAGGCATCTTGGGAAAGCCCGTGAAGACTCATGATCCGCATAGCCGTAGCCAACTTTTTATTATTTGTCGTCACCATCCCTCCTTCGCCGGTAGCGATATTTTTCGTGACGTAGAAGGAAAATACGGTGATATCGCCGATCGAGCCAATCTTTTTCCCTTTATAGACAGCCTCTGCAGCATGGGCAGCATCCTCCACAACATATAGCTTGTGCGACTTGGCAATCTGCATAATTGAATCCATATCACAAGGCCGTCCGTGCAAATGCACGGGTAGGATGACTTTCGTTTTCCGCGTAATTTTTTTTCCGATCTCCTTGGGATCAATGTTCCAGGTGTTCCGATCCACATCCGCAAACACCGGGGTTGCGCCACAATGAAGAATCACGTTGACGGTCGACACAAACGTAAGCGGCGGCGTGATGACTTCATCGCCGGGTCCGACACCCAGCGCTTTCAAAGCAAGATGCAAACCTGCAGTCGCGGAGTTGACGCCAAGGGCGTATTTAATGTTTTCGTAGACGGCAAACGCTTTCTCAAAGAGTTCCGTCTTCGGCCCCGTCCCCCACCAGCCGGATTTAAGGGTACTCACAACTTCCGCAATTTCTTGCCTGCCGATAAACGGCTTACCAAAGACAAGAAATGATTTTCTTGCTGGCTTTTTCATAACTTGAATTTCCGTATCACCTTTGCCGGTACGCCGCCCACAAGAGTTTTTGCCAGAACATCCTTTGTCACGACCGCTCCCGCCGCCACCGCCGCACCCTCTCCGACCGTGATGCCCGGTAGAATTGTTGCACGGACGCCTACAAAACATCCTTTCTTAAACATCGTGGGTTTGACGACGCACGGAATGTGCTCTTGTACCGGATGATTTTTGTAACCCACGTTTGTATGCGTGAGCACCATTACGTCAAACGAAAGTGTTACATCGTCCTCGAGAGTTATCCGCTCCGCGGTGTCCAGCGTCACCCCGTCACCCAAAAAACAGTTGTTCCCGATCGTAATACCGCCAATGCCCGTTCTATAGAGATTGATAAGCCGGATGCGTTCTATAACTGTATTACTGCCGATTTGAGCGCCAAAAAGCCGCAGGAGGCCCACACGAAGCGGGGACACGAACATCATGGCAAAAAGGTACTGCCAGAGACTAAAAAACACGTACCGCATAGCTTTTCCCATACCGACTTCTTTGAGTGCCATCATAGTTTTTGTTTTTACAAATATCCCTGCCCGACCAATTGTCTATGGAATCCTACGAGATTCTTAATATATTCGAGCGTATCGTGAACCAACCGCACTGAAGATATTTTATCAAACCTCCTTACAAAGAGCACCGGAACCTCTCTCACAGACAAACCGAGGTAATGCGCATACGTCATGACCTCCGTATCCCAAAACCAACCATTATTCTTCGTCTTTTTGAGAATGGGAAGAATCTTTTTCCGATTAAAAAATTTATACCCGGTTTCCGTATCCTGAAACGGAATTCCCAAAATCGACCGGACCAACAAGGAATACCCCCGACTCAAAATGGAACGGTGAAGACTAATGACACCTTCGCGGTACACGCGTAGCCCCGTCACGACATCCGCTTTGCCACCGGTAATCATGCGCACGAAAGACGGAATATAAACCGGCGATACCTCCAGATCGATATCGATAAACCCAACCACGCTCCCTCGGGCGAGGGCTATCCCATCACGAACAGTTTTTCCCCGCCCCTGATTCACATCGTGATAGACGGCTCGAAAATTTTTGTTCTTTTTGACCAACGCCTCAATAATCTCCCGCGTTCCGTCAGAGCTTTTATCATCCACAAAAATAAGCTCGTATGAAAAAACGCTATCATCTAATACGGAAACGATTACGTCCACGCTCTCCCGCAGAAGCTTTTCTTCGTTATAGCAGGCGATGATGAGAGATAGATCCAACTTCTTCATTTGACCCATTGTACCACCGGATTCGATTTTTTCGATACAAAAACTGCCTCAATTCGAATATCATCGAATTGACAACCCCTGTCAACCCCGCTCTACGCTCTCCCGCAAAAGCTTTCTTCGTTGTAGCAGGCGATGATGAGAGAAAGATCATACATATATAAATATCGTCGCAATCTAAACAATAAACATCTTGCGATACTGTGGAAAAACAGACTTCATGCTGTATTTATCTATAAGTGCCTTCTGTCCATGCTCTCCCAGCGTTTTCGATAATGCAGAATCATTTATTAATCGTTCAATAGCGGACTGAATATCCCGTAAATTGCCATATGGGACTAACAATCCGGCATCGCTTGCTTGTATTAGCTCTCGCATAGCAGAAATATCTGCTCCGATAACCGGCTTTTTTTTGTGCCACGCTTCGAGATAGACATACCCGAACGTCTCGGATATGGAAGGCATACAAAATACGTCACAACTTGCAAATATGATCTCTTTTTCCCGCTCGTCCACATAAGAAAAATCGCGTAAAAAATCCGTATCATTCAACGTCCTGAGCATTTCGTTCCATTCAGATGTGTTATGACCTATGGCGACAAGCACGACCGAATTATCCTTTTTGGCGTATTCCTGTACCACCCGTAGCGTGTCCAATGCTCCTTTCATGCGGCCTTTCAAACCTGCAAGCAAAACAATCTTTTTCCCTTCAATTGCATATTTCTTTTTAAACATGAGAATATCTTTCTCCAACGCTTGTGACGTATGCATCACTTCTGTACGCAGATATAACGGCAGTACCGTTATCTTTCCTTTCGATTCAGGAAAAAAGGCCTCCATATCCTTCTTCTCCGCAAACGATATCGCATGGATCACGTCTGCACGCTGGATTACAGCCCCTAATGCACGATTGTGATACGAGGAAACAGAGGCGTGGAAAAAAGGCGTGAGGATAAGCATTGGTTTCTGTTTCAAGTGAACGATTGCCCTGACCACCTGTCTGTTGATATTCAACGGAAATGGAGAACAATGGATGACATCCGGTGCTTCCTTTTTCAAAACTACATCAAGTCCCATCAAATACGGACCGTTGGAGAGTATGTCTATCACACCGCGCATGTCCTCAAGTAATAGTTGTCCTAGAAACCGAGACAATACAAAGGCAAGTGAAGCGATGAGTTGATTCGATGAAAGGCGGATAACGTGAACTCCGTTGATCATCCTCGGTGCATCAGGAGAAATTTTCTTTCCAAAAAAAGGATCATACCAGTACCGTGGTGTTGCCGCATCGCTCGTAATGACCGTCACGTTATACCCTGCTGTTACCAGGTCTTCCGCGAGTATCCGGACCGCGTTATCTGATCCATACAGCGGAGCGGGTAAATAAATGGGGGTAACAAATGCAATTTTTTTTCTCATTTTCTAGCACGAAAGACGAACACATCCCCCATGCGTAATTTGTCTATTATCCACTCAAACGGATATGCCAAAACGATCAGCCATGGGTTATGAATAAGATTCCATGCGATTCCAAATTTTTCTTTCAGCATATATTGCACGCTTCCTATAAGCCCTCCCGCAGAACAGAACTCCACTTCCGGTTGCGTATATTTTGACTTCAACACTGCTCGCCGCAACGTTTTCTGGCTAAACAACACGAGGTGCCGGGGGGCGTCGAGATTATACCAAAAGGTACCAAATACTCGAGCAGCCAGACTTGCGATATTGGGCGTACCAATAATCAATTCCCCGCCTTTTTTGAGTTTTCTCCGCATAAGCTTGAGACACAACAGAGGATTGTCGATATGCTCTATGACATGATAGAGCCGTATGGAATCAAAAAAATTATCAGGATATTTTGCTATATCTTGATACGCTCCTACCCGAACATGATCAACCCCTCGTTTTTTTGCTGTAGTCACTGCGTTTGCATCTATATCCATGCCAAACGTTTCCCATCCTAATTCTTTAAGCAGGAGCAGGGTGTCCCCAGTGCCGCATCCCACGTCCAGTATGTTCCCCCGCGATACGAAGGTTGGTATTGCGGGCACGTTCGGAATCACAACGCGTAATAGTCGCGTAGCGAGGTTTGGATGATAATAATGACGCACGAGATAGTTGCGCACGCGCGAAAAAAACCCTTCTTTCCTCCGGCTGTCATAGGCATAGTAACGCGCGGACGGATAATGATGCGCAAGGCGTCTTTCATCCGGCATCGGGAATAAGCACACCAACCCGCACGATTGGCAACGGACTACCCGGAAATTACCGGCCAAATCAAACATCCTGTCTTTTGCGCGATAAAGACGATGGAAAGAATTGCCAATGCAAAGCGGACATTTAAACACTGACTTCATACTGAGATAGGCTGACGTGCCGGTACCGTTTTGCATCAAAGAGCAGGCAGAAGTAATAATACAATCCCGGATTGTAATAGATTGAACTCTGGATCACTCTATCTGTCGTAACTCTCACCTCATGTTGTATGATATTTCTTTTTCGTAGTGTTGAGCTCATATTCATAAAATTCCACCACCACCCTCTCAAAATTGCTTTCACGACGTCTAACCGCAACGATAGGAGAAAATAACACAGTACTCCAATCTGAAAACAGACAAAAACCGGATAAATGGTTGCAAGATACAATGTTCCAAAGTTTTTAAGGTAGCTGCAATTCATATTTTTAAACGTGAGATACACCCGTCGCTCATAATTATACGTATCCGTCGTGTCCCCGCCGGCCACATGATATATATACGAATCCGGTTGATATATGACCTTGTATCCCGCCAACCATAACCGATGACACAAATCGGTTTCTTCAAAGAAGATAAAAAAGTCATCATCAAATCCCCCTACCCGATCAAAAGCTTTCTTTGGAATCAACATGCATGCTCCTTTTGCCGAAAAAACTACTCTTCGTTGTCTGTACATGGGCAACTGGTATTCTTTCCGATATCCGTAGTGATATAAAAACCCTGACATCGTCAGATACGCCCCTGCCTCGTCCAAAAGGTCCGGGTGAGCCATGACACGCATTTCCGGCTGAACGCAACCGATGAGAGGATCACGCTCACACGCCTCAATCATGGGAGTGAGAAAATCTTTCGTCACCTTGGTATCATTATTGAGAAACAGCAGGTATCGGCCGGCAGAAGCTCTCGACCCGATATTATTCCCTCCGGCAAAACCGTTGTTTTTACTGCTCGCGATAACCTTCACCCTGGGAAAGTTTTTCCTCATGTAGAGAACTGAATCATCAGAAGAATTATTATCTACCACGATAATCTCAATACGAGGATCTCTGATCCGGCACAAAGAGGACAGACACGTGCGTAAAAATTTCTTTCCGTTCCAATTGAGAATTATGACGGAAGCTACCGGGGCTCTTGAGGTCATATAAGCTTCTTGCTCCAGATGACAGGAGTATCTTCTGTTTCAAGTTCGAGCCCATTGGTTAAATATTGGAATTGCTGCGGACCCATGGTTTTGGCCCACTCAATCATCTTTTCAACCCCTTCCTTGAGCGTAACGCTTGTTTTGTATCCCAAAAGCTTCACCGCTTTATCATGAGTACAATAAGCTTCATTGACTTCTTGTGGCCGGAGGGCCAGATACTTCGGTTTCAGGTGTGGTGGGATATTGCCATCCAGAAAAAATGTTTGGAGCACGACACGAGACAATTCATTAATCGTGTATTCTTCTTTTGGACCAATATTAATAATTTCTCCATTCACAGAATCCAAAAAACCAGTTTTTACAAAATAGGGATTAAAGTCGTCAATGTAGGTAAATGCCCGCTTTTGCTCGCCATCTCCATAAATATAAAAATTCTTATTGTTCAAAAGACAATTAATGAATATTCCGATGACATTGCGGTATGGATCCGCTAAATTTTGTTTCGGACCGTACACATTATGGGGCCTCACGATGACATATTTAAAATCATGAACCTTGGACAGTATTTCCGTCGCTTCCTCCATGGCCGTTTTGGCGATCGCATAGACGTCTTCAGGAATCCGCCTCATGCTTTCCATAAAAGGAGTTTTTTGAGCACCGTAAACACTCATGGAGCTCGTCAGGACTACTTTTTTTACTCCACAACGGATACATGGAATGAGAGTATACAGATACGCGAGATAATTGCGCTCTGTGGCGGATATCGGAGTAAACTGGCTTCTGCCTTCTGTCGCATCAGCTGCTAAATGATAAAGTAACTCCGGTTTGACTCCTGTGATATAGTTTTCGGTTTTATCTTTATCACGCAGATCCAATACCGTAAACTTAGATTTTGGGTTGACGTTTCTGGTATACCCACCCGAAAGGTCATCGACACCGTACACCTCGTGCTCTCCCATCGCAATAAGCGAATCTACGAGATGACTTCCCATAAAACCAGCTGCCCCGGTCACAAGAATTCTCATATACGATGATTATAGCATGAAGGCTATAGCCACTCCCAAAACAGTCAGAAGAGAAACCGCCAATCCCCACGTCACGTATTTCTGCGGCTCAAATTCTACGACACCTTCATATGTGCCCAGACCCTGAATCTGAAAGCTATTTAAACCGAGTGGTGATCGCTGGGACTTCACCATCGTATTTCCTGCTCGCAATACCCAGCCAGGATGGTAACTCTGTAAAAAATGTACTGTGGCAGGCGTGTCAACGGTAAAAAAAACTGCATATCGATCCGGACGGATTCGTCTATATGTCAAGGCATCATTGGTCGAAACCCAAAAAAGATCTTTATGCCGGGGCGTTTGGTAGATCGTCAAATTGCCGGAACTGATTTTCGTAAGCCACCCGACTCCGTCAAGAACTTTTTCATATTCCTGCCGTTTTTTCTCATCATATTTACGATCAGACAAAAACAACTCTCCTAAAGAATCATATGAAATCATGATATACCCTATCCCCAAGTCACCCAGAAGCTCCATGCTGGTTGGATTTTCCAGCTTAACTCTCAATTCAGCCGCCGTAGTAGCGCCAAAAAGTGGTTCTGCTTCCACCGGCATATGCGTAAGTGTTCCATAAGAAAATCGCTGCTGCCGCGGCACCCACAGTGTACGTGCGAAATTTGGCTGCACCTGTAAAAAGCGTTCAAGCTCTCTATATTCCTGCGGAACTGAATGCTTCGCAAATGTCCCTCCAAGCTTCCCAAGCGCTGCTTCGCGAATCGCGAAAAGCCAGAAAGAAATAAATAACAGATAACAGATAACAGATAACAGATAGCTTCGATTTTTCATATTGACTTTACTGTAGTCGCCGTATTTTTCCCCAAAGTAATTTACCCACCTCATTACTCAAACTTTCAATTTTTTTATAATCCGTAGACTCGATCAATTTTTCCTCAAAACAGAACTGTGCAATATACTTTGTTTCTTTTAGAGATCCGTAGGATATTTCCAAAAATCTCCGATAATCATTTCTGCTTTGACGAGCAAATCCTTCAATAATATTCAACACTACTGATAGTGAAGCGCGGCGTATTTGCGAAGTCAGTCCGTATACTTCTGCTTTCGGAAAATTTGCAGTAACCCTGTATATCAAATGCGCGAGCTCATCCGCCTTCTGTGTAGCAATGTCAGTACTCTCAACTGTCATAGTATTTGCCCTATTTGCTATCTGCTCTTTGTTCTCTGCTCTTTGTTCTCCGACTAAGCCAATCAACAATCCCCTCAAGCGCAAACGGCACAAGCATAGAATAACCAAGCGCTACCAACACATACCACTTCGTCGGGTCGCGAAACATCACGAAGCCTGGAACATGGACAAACATCCACTCATACACACTTCCAAAAGGTTCCTGCGCGCCTTTCGCCATAAACGCACCAACTAAAGCAAGAAGGGCAAAAAATACTATCTGTTCTCTGCTATCTGCTATTTGCTCTCTGCTCTCTGTTCTTCGTCCCATCCATGCGAGCGCGCTAAACGCGAGCAATGGGAGAACGAGAAACTCCGGCTGCAAAAAATAGACTTTTCCAAATAAATTCTCCGGCCAGTTCGGATGAAGAAGCGATAGTGCGTGAGAAAAATCCGCAAAACTATAAAATCTAATCGAATCTATCGACGTATATGCCGATCCCAAACTCTCGAGAGGATTATTTTTCATCACAACCATCGGTAAAATCCAAAATGAATTCAGGAGTCCTGCGATTCCTACCGAGAAACTCAAACCAAAAAATGTTGAATATAATAGTCGTAATAAATCTTTCTCCCTATCAACGAAATAACGAACGAACGAAATAACGGTGTACGTCCCCACCCCCACCATGGTCACATACGCAATCCTGGGATCAATCATCAACTGAAAACCAAGTGCTAGTCCTGCAATGATTGCACTCTTTGTCATCCCCGACCCGATCGGGGATCCAGACTGGATTCCCACCTTCGCGGGAATGACGACCGAAAACAACGTATATACTGATTCATAAAGCTTGATAAAACCCACCAGAACGAACGGAGCTATAGAGTACGCTAACGCTACTCCCATCTGCCCGCCTCCAGTCACCATGAGAATATACGAATTAGTACTATAGATAAGTCCGGCAAGAAGACCGGGCCACCGTGAAGAAATGCGTGGGAATACACTTCGCCACAAAAAAACCGGCGAGAAAAATGAGAGCGCCAGAAAAAAACCAAACCATCCGACCTTATAGACGATCGTCCACGGAATATGAAACCAGTTCACGAAAGGAACAATGAGGGATGATCCGAATAAAGAGAGGCCGAGAAGCGGTTGTACCCCTCCTAATCCGTTGTTCAGCCAGGGCTGCCAAATGATCGGATACAAAGAGAGACTTGATAAAAAATCTTCGTAATAATACGGCCAGTCTCCGCCGATTATCTCCGCGTGAAGAAACCACGACCGATATACATATGCAATGATTCCTCCGATCAACGCAATAACCATGACGCTCTTTTTCATATACGAATTCATTATTTCACCATATGGATGCACGCAACGCTTTCTGCACCCACCGTATAATGTGGAAGGTAGCTCTTTGAATACGTACATTTCGCGCAATCCTGCTCTTTCGAGAACATCCATCCATTTCTTGTATACATAAAATATGTAATGGTATAAGACGTGGGTCGAAATGCATCTAATATGTGATTCACCATGGACTTATTAAATACTTGAAGCCATCCGCGGTCTGTATATCTACCGTATGGCACCGTTATATAACAACTCCCTCCCTGTTTTAGTATCCGATGAAAATCGCTCACTACTTTTTGATAATCATTCCGTTTATGTTCCTTCTGCTTATACTTATGAGTCCATCCCGACGTATCCATGCCGATATGTTCCAATACGGAAATGCACGATATCGTATCGAACACTTCATCATCGAAAATTTTATTCCGAAGATCCCAAAACAAATAACTCACCGAATATTCCCAATAACAGTTCACTTCAGGGTTAAAATTGGCGATAATTATTTTTTTCCTTTTTAGTGGATCCAACTGCAATATGGCCTCAAAATTAAGGGACGACCCGGCATCTAAATGAAGGCCTACCTTTTTATCTAAATGTGAAAAAAACCAGGGGATTTCTACGCAACGTTCGCTCAATCCTATTCCGTACCTTGAAGGAAGTTTTTTTTTTGAATGAAAATAATGCAATCTTCGCCTAATAATAGTCGATAGTTCACTCAATAATCGCGCTTCATAGAACGGTGTACCGATGACCCACGGTTGATACCTGAATAACGGATATAGTATGCGGAAAAAAGATCCAAACTGGTGGAAAATAACTGCTTTTATCAGACGTATGCTCATCATAGGTATCGGGGCTTACGCAAACTGCCGCGTACAAACAGGAGTATGACTACGACGAGAGCTCCCAACGAAACAACGATACTTCCATAAAACAGTTTCTGGGACGTCATCTCAATAACGAGGATATAATCGCTCCTGTTTCCGACGTCTTTCGGATCAATATACCAGGAGTTCGCATATCCATTTACCGGTAGATGTGTCGCTTCCGCTATGGGATCCTGCCCCCATGTTTCAAACGTATTAGCATCCAAAAAACTACTCGTATGGATTCCCTCTTGTATACTGCCATTGGCGTAACTGGCTGCCACGCGTGAATCTCCAAGACCGGGTACACCAACAATTGGCTTTGTAAGTATCTTCAACAGATTGCCTACATATCGAGCAACTACTCCCTTGAAAGTTTTTGCTTCACGTTCGCGACTCGGAAAAAATAGTTTCCATTTTTGGGAAAATTCTTGGGACAATACGAGTGTATACGGACCTTTCGCATCCTGTACATCCACCACATACTTTGTGGGGTTTATCTGGGTAAACCTAATAGAAGGGTTTGAAGGAGCATTTGTTTTTGAGACGGTTTTCAATACGACCTTTGGATTATAAATTTTTTGCACTGATAAATTTTTTACTTTTATTTTTTTCTCTTCATTACTGTCTAGATCTACTACATCATCAATAGCTTTGGTGATTTGTAATGAGGCGGTATCAGCATCTTTTGAGGAAAGGACGGCAGCACTAAATTTTCTCCATTCTTTTGATCTGAGTGTTTCTTCGTATGCATCTTTGACATACTTATTCGTTTTTGTGCCTCCTTTCTCACGTAAAACCATAGAAAAATTTTGATCGTTCGTATGATAGTCAAACGAAATAGCATATATAGTATCACCCTCCCACCCAGAAATATCCCGAAGGAATCCACTTGTATCGAGCAAAAAATTATATTGTATTGAAAGAGTTGCTGGATCTTCTTTGATTAATTCCTGCTGATTCTTTTGTCCATTTACTCCTTCAAAAACATCCAAAGTTACCTGCTCAGCTGTTTTCCAATGCGTTTCAGCGACAAGATTTGGCACGTGATGAATCGAGAGAGTAATAGGTAATTTTGATTTATTATTCACCGTCACGTCTTCGAACCTTGACCACTCGGCAACACTCGAAATAGCCTTAGATAATTTATTCCCATCAACGCTCAAGTCTATATCTAAATTTTTTATTTCATCTTTATTGAGATAAACTTCATATGTAGCGTCCGGTAGCGGGTTCTCTACGGCATAAGGGATATTACGAAAATCTGGCAATACGAGATTCAGTGAATTATATATATCAATAAACATTCGCTCTACCAAGCTTGATAGATAACGCCTATCTTCGACGGATAATGACGAATCCTGCCGCAAAGCTGTTCTCAGTTTGACCTTGTGTTCTTTTAAATAGCTCTTCAGTTCTACTTTGCTGGTAATACTTGAATATGTGGACTTATTTGCGGTGTCTATCTTACCAATAAGCGTTTCTATCGCTTTTTGATATCGCACGAGTGTTATCTCCCAAGAATTGTATTCACTAAATCTTGCGAACTCCAATAATTTCGGCTCTCTCCATTGTTTTGCAAACTCAGTTATGCTCGCAACATTCCTGATTAGTAGCACATCTTTTAATTCATATAACTCATTGATGCGCTTCTCAGCAAAATAGATGCTCCGGTCAATATACGCATCATTCACCGTAGAAAATCTATCAAGATCTCTTTTCTCTTTTATAACCACCAATGGATATACGAGTGAAGAAAGTTTCCGTGAAATAGTCGGAGAGACGAATTTATCTTCTTTCTTTTTCTTAAAAAAATCAAAAATGATACTTGCGTTATTTACTCGTAACAATACGTCATCAAATATATCTTTATATTTTTTGAAAATATTAATATCGTCAAACAGCGCCACCCTTGTGCCTTGTTCATAAAATGATAGCGGCGTATGGACATTTGCCGCGATCACATCATTCCAAAATATTCTCTTTTGGGCCGTATAGATATGGGGGATATACGATGCGTCATCAAATTCGTAAATATAGTATTTACCGGCGATTCTCTTAAGTTCTTTGACGCCAAGATTCTTAATAAATTCTTTATATCCTTCCTGTGAATCGGGGAAAAAATTACGGACTTCCGTATAGGGAAAACTTGGAAAATTATCCAGATAAATATACGGATCTTCATTGTAAAATATATATTTGATATTCAGCGCAGATAAAATGCTTCTCACCATCGCATAATTTCCATTCCTCACCGCAGTAAGCAGTCGCGGTCCAAATACGCCAAGCTCCGCATTACTGGTAAATTCGTTTCGAGCTGCGAGATACGTGATGGTAGAGGGCCCTACATACGCCGCATCATTTTCCCCCTTAAGGATCTGATAGCCGTGGTCGTTAAGCGGTAAAGAAAGAATTTTTCCATCCACGGGAAGAGATCGGATATAAGAAAGCATCTCTTCATACGCTGGATCCATCTTTACGTGAGAACTGACATCCTTACTCTGCCAAAGTTTCGTATCAGTAAGCTGTCCGCTGATAAATGGCCAGGCAGTAATCACGAATAGTAATACCAGAGACCCTATGATCAAAAACCGTTGTACTATTTTCGCTTTCCCCATCACCGTCGCCAGTGCCTGTCCCACGAGCAACGTATAGAAAAATAAATAGGCCCACTGCCACTGTCCATAAAACACGCGAAACATCGAAAATCCGGGGAGTTGAAACGCCAGAATATAAAGCTTAAGACCGATATGCGTGATATTGGCGGAAACGAAAAAAAGCGTGATCAGGAAAAAGATAACACTCAAAAGGTATAACCGACTTTTATTCCATAATAATCCAAGAACAAATAGCAGAGGAAAAAATATGAAAATCCACCAGTAGAATTCGGGTTCCGTATATTGAAGCAGGCCTAACATTGCGAAACTCACCTTTATGGACGGCGCCGTTGCGACGAAATATTTGAGTCCCCATTCTAACTTTCCCGGGGCTCCAAAGAGAAATTCATTCGCAAAGCTGCCCGGAGTCAAAATGCTCACTATTTGCGGAATCAGATGAAACGCCTGGAGAAGAACAAAAAGAAGAAGACCGACTGCAATTTTAACCACAGGGATAGGCTTCTTTTTAATAACTTTGGTGTAAATTAGGAGAAACAAAACTGCGAGAGGGAAAAAAGAAAAAAACGTAGGCGAACCGATAAAACTAAAATTTGGAGAAAAGAAAAACGTTATCAAAAGCGCCATGAACATATAGCGCATGTGACTGGTTAGAAAAAATCGCAACAGAAGAAAAAACAGCAATGGGTTTAAGAAAACCAAATTCATGGGCAATAGTTGATACCCCCACCAACGAATGGGATTTGGAGAAAATGTGTAATACAAACCGGCGAGAATGCTTGAGGACTCGATAATCAGTTCATTCTGTCTTGTAGTTTCCTCTTCTCTTTTTAAAAGCTCCTTTACAACCAGATAGCAGGAAAAAAACCCAATACTCAAATTAAGTCCGTGAAATAAAGAAATGAGTATCGTTGGTGAATGTACCAATGATTTGATAAATGCCAGGAGCAAAAAGAACGGAATGGGATAGTAACTGAGATTTTCAGCGCCAAATCCTGAATGGGTGACGCTATAGAGCGATTGGCTTACCAGGTACGCGATCGGATCATAAAAATACAGCCTGCTATTGTCCCCTCCCAAATCCATTTCTCCCGGTTTTAGCCAGAAAAATGGAATGAAGAAGATAAGTACTGTAATAAAACCAACAAATAATAGATATCTGGATATTTTCATTCTTTCCATGCCTGAATAATTCCGACGACCGTAAACAGGAAAAGCCAAACCGCGAGCTTTTCGGTTGGAATAGAAGCTGCGCTGAAAAGAAAACTCACAAACATTACTCCTAACAATCCAAGGCATAATAAAAACGTTTCTTTCGACTTTAGTTGATACATTTTTATGAAAATTCCAAAAGCGAGTAGAACGCCAAACGTCACAACATCCGAACTGGTTTTGGCAAAAAAACTATCAACAAAAATTATGCCTATCAACAAAACTAACACGACCTTTTTGTTTTGTTGCAAAAATGTAAAAACTCGTGCGATAATTTGTTTCATAATGGGTTTTCTGCGTAGTGCTTCATAATCTCGTATGTTTCCCTAAGCCCTTCTTCTATTGTATGCTTCGGCTCCCAACCGGTAAGGCTCTTGACGCGGGATATGTCACAAACGAAATGCATGGGGCCGGACACCGGTTTACCCAAGTCTTTAATTTTTTTACCCGATAACTTTTCAATAATCTCTACAATACGGCCGACGCTTACTGACTGTCCTGTGCCTAAATTAACCGGGCCGGTAAAATCAGTATCAAGGAGCTTGACAATCGCATCTGCGGCGTCAGGAGTATAGAGAAAATCGCGGACCGGTTTTGTATTCCAAACGGTAACCTCACCCGGAGACAGAACCTTTTGGATGAGCGTCGGTACCAAATCAGGCCGTATTAATCTGGTAGGACCGTAAATATTACTGAATCGAACAATAATGGAAGGAATTTTAGAAGAATAATATTTTATCAATTCCTCTGATAAATATTTGCTGAATACATAATCGTTGATATACGGATCTATCGGCTGTGTCTCATCAACCGGTAGTTTTATTGTATTCACATCGTAAAGGAGAATGGTCGTAAAGCAGATAAATTTCTTAATGGTCCTCTTTTGAAGATAAAAAAGTATTTTTTTAAGCGGCAATACATTATATTCAAGCCCCATACTGGGCTTCGTATTGATCACATGATGATTGGAACTCCCGATGAGAAATATAACTTTATCAAAATCAATTGAATCTAAAACGCTTAAATCATCAAGGCTTGTAAACGGAATATGGGTATTTTTGAGATGGGAAGGGAGTGGACTGCGGCCCATGGAAACTATATCCGGATATTTTTCCAAAATGATTGGCCCTAAAAAGCCGCTGCCGCCGAAAAGGATAGTTTTATTCATGCTTTCGAGGTTGCCAGCTCATAATTATTTTCAAACCATTGGATCGTTTTTCGTAAGCCTTCGCGCAGGGAGTGCTTGGGCTTCCATCCGAGCACTCGTCGTATCCGGGAGATGTCTGAAACTTTTCGTAGCGCCCCGTCCGGTCCCTTTGTATTCCAGCGTATCGCACCGGTGTAACCCACGAGTTCTTTCATTATCTGTGCGAGTTTAACGATCGGCGTCTCCTCGCCGGAACCCACGTTCAACGGCATTTCATCATCATATTTTTCCGCAGAGAGAATAATTGCTTCTGCCGCATCTTCCACGTAGAGAAATTCGCGGATTGCCTTGCCCGTGCCTAATACCTCTACAGACGGTTCATTGTTCCGCTTGGCCACGATGAATTTTTTTATGAGCGCGGATGCTACATGCGAGCGCTCTATACTGAACACATCCCGCGGCCCATACATGTTGGTCATAAGGAGCGTAATTGAATGCAAGCCGTACTGCTGACGGTACGCAGTGCTGCCAATCACCATGGCCCATTTCGAAAAGCCGTAGCTTTCCACGCTTTTATGCATGGGGCCATTCATAAACTCTTCTTCACGGAAATATCCCGTCGGCAATTCACCCGGATACGCGCACGTTGAACCGATGTTTACGAGTTTTTCCGCTTTGCAATCGCTTGCCGCTTTCAGTACATTAAGATTTATCCTCACGTTGGTGTCAAAAATATCCGCCGGACTCGCCAAAATTTGGAGGAGCCCGCTGATTGCTCCCGCACAGTGAATAATCACATCCGGTCGTTTCTTTACGAAATAATCTCGGCAACTCTCCATCCGGATTAAATCCAATTCTCTATGGCTCGGCGCCAATACCCGTGCATCTATCTTTTTTAACTTTTCAATAACATGACCGCCCAAAAATCCGCTTGCGCCTGTCACCAGAATAGTTTTCTTGGCTAATTTCATATAGGTAAGTATATACTCATTCTCTCCATTTTTGAATAACCCCAATCACCAAAAAGAGATACACCCAGACTGCCAACCGTTCCGTAGCAGGGATCAGCGGCTGATAAAACGCAGCAGGGTCAGTAAAAAGGTAGAGTATGAATAACAATAAAAACACAATCAAGGCTAAAATAAACGTCGTACGGCTCTGCCAGCGTAATCGTTTCGTCAGGACGATATAGAGAAACAATATTCCGAATATCCGAGCGTCAGAACTTACCGGAAAAAAGAACACGTCGCCCAAAATCAATCCAAGGATAAAAAGGATATATCGCGGTTTCTTCATATAATTATTTCTTCAATAATGTTATCCCGTAGAAAAGAAAAATAAGCAGACTTACGGCAGATATACCCAAACTATAATAAAATAGCCGCTGCTGGGTCATTTCTATGATTATCTCATAGTCGCTTGCTCCAGAAGTATCATCCGGGTTTATAAGCCATGCGTTGGCATAGCCGTTCACTATAAAATGTTGGCTCTCCGATATGCTTTTCATCCCCAACGTTTCAAATGTGCGGCTATCAAGAAAAATATTTTCGTGTTTATACTCCTTTACACTTCCGTTAAAATAGCTTTGCTGCACCGTTAACTTCTGCGGACGTTGTTTCGATATATACAGTTTCCAGTCTTTATGAAACTGATCTGAAAATATCAACGTGAAAGGCCCGGCAGCGCCGCTTACCTCAACGCTATATTTAATCGGATTGATTCGTTTAAATGAGATTGTTGGCATATTATTTCCCAGGTTTATGGTATTTGCACAACGGTCTACGGAAAAAAGTTTTTTGCATTGTTCCCGATCTATATATCCGACTCTTGGATCGCTATCGCTCCCCTCTACAAAAAACGACACGTTTTTACCATACCAATCGCCATTATTATCATAGGGTTTTATGCTGGCAGGTACATAAAAATGCGGAAGATAATGAGCTTTATCCGCAGAGTAGATACTATAGAATCCCTGTTGAAAGATTTTTTCGCCGCGTATCCCGTCTACCATCTCCGCAAGCGCTTGAGAATCCGGAACCGATTGAAGGAACAATGAATACGGCCAGGTTGGATAATATTCTGTAAATGCCTTGGGGTCTTTGATATAAAAAATATAATTAATATTGAGTAAGCCGAATAATCTCTTTATCGCTGCATAATTTTTTTCCTTTGCCAATTTTAAAAATACCTCCGGAAAGGGATACATGATCTGATACCCGGAAAATGTTCTCTTTCCCGTCAGATACGACGTCGGAGAAAGGCCGATATACGCTGCATTATTCGTTCCGGGTATTATTTGATAAAAAAAGTCATTGAACGGGAGGTTAAAAATTTTCCCGTCATCCGGCAATGCCTTGATAAAGGCAAGCGTTTTTTCATAATCCGGATTCATCCGGATGATACTCGTCATATTCTTTGATCCCTGATGAACCGTTCTTAAAACCTGTCCATTTATAAACGTCCAACCGGAAATAATAAAAAGTACAGCAAAAAAAATTGATAAGGAGTATACGTATTTCCGTTTTAACCGTAACAACAGGATGTAAAGGGAGAATCCAAAAAGCAATGCGTAGAAAAACGCATGCACCCACTGCCACTGGCCGTAAAAAACGCGGAACATGCTAAATCCTGGTATGTAAAATAGTTTTCTATAGATCTCAACGCCTATTTGGGTAATATTTGCAGAAGTGAGGAAGAGTGTTATGAAAAAAAATATTGCTATGAGCATCAATGCCTTCTGCCGTTTCTTGTTGAGTAAAAATCCTATTATGACTACGAGCGGCACCGCAAAAGCTGTCCATCGCATTTTATCGGAATAGGTAAAAAATATATGCTGACTTACCTTCCCAAGTCCCAACGTTGCGTTAAAATACTCCAACGCCTTGTTTCTCCCACTGATAACATCGAATGCACGCGTATAGTAGTCACTACTCGGATCTATGATATGCGCAACGGCCGGAACTATTTGAAACGCATGAATCCCTAAAAAAAATATAAAGCCAAGTAATAGCTTTTTCCAAGGCAAAGACTTCTTAAGGCAAAAAGGAACATATACTATGAGAAATAAAAGCGCCAACGGGTAGAAAGAAAAAGGCGGGGGCGGTGCTATCAAAGAAAAATTGGGAGAAAAAACAAGTGTCGTCAGGAGCGCAAGCCACAAATACTTGCTTTGATGCGTTACGAACAGACGCAACATGAAATAAAATATCATCGGATTGAGAAACACTTGATTATGAGTGAGAAGCGCAGAACGCATATTAGCCCCAACGCTTGGAGATAACGTATAGAAGATTCCGGAGAGAATACCTGTCAGGTGGACAAGAAATGTTTCTCCCTTTTTAAACTGGTGTGACAATAGTTCTCCGACGATAAGATACATGAAAAGAAACGATCCGACGAGTTTCACTGAATTGAGCAAAGTCATAAGGAGATATTGGGAGTGGAAAATAGTATTCAATAATTGCAACAGGATTAGAAACGGAAGTAGATTTTGATTCGGCGCCACCTTGCCTACGCCCTGGGGCTCTACACTAAATAACGCGTTCACTTGTAAATACGACTCGGGATCATAGAGGAAAAGCCTATTGCTATCGCCACCCATCTCCAGCTCGCCGGGTAAAAGCCAAAAAAACGGAAGAACAAAGAGGATTAACGCAACAGACATGAATAAAGCTTTCATAACGATTTGATGAGTAGCACGATTAAAACAATGAGAGAAATTCCGCTAACAATCGAGCCGTACCATAAATATTTTTGAGGATCCAGCTCTATAATAAAACTAAAGTCGCTTAGTGCCGGCAAATCTTTTCCTGAAAGGAGCCAACCATTGGCGTAGCCGTTTACAGGAACGTGATTTTGATCGCCGATGACTTTATTTTCTAAAACCAATTTCCATCCCGTGTGAAATGTATGCTGCATCACCAAAAATAAAGGATCTCCCGGATTATAATCTTGCACTGTTACTACATATCTCGTCGGGTTGATCATACGAAAAGAAATTTTCGCGGTGGGTCTTTTATACCCTGCGCTACAGATTTGTCTGAATTCCGTTTGATCACAAATGCTTTTATCGATAAATACCGAATGAACGTTGTCCCTATCAAATGAAAGAGTACTGCTCAAATAAATTTCATCAGGAATAAATATGGTTGGATTATAGGCTGATTGATCTAATTCATACATAACATACGGTCCATTCCGATATATCTCATGAACCGGAAAATGTTTTATGAAATCTTTATATTCTTCCTGTGTTTTAGGCATAGAATCCCGCATATAGGAATAGTCTCCGCCCGGATAAAAACGCTCTTCATATATGTTGGGATCCGTATTGTGAAAGATATAGCGGATATTTAATGTAACGAGAATCGAAAGCAAGCGATTATAGTCCTTTTCTCTGGAATATTTCCTTATAGCCTCTGCATAGGGAGCCGGATCAGAATCCAGATACCCAAAATCCTGGTATCCGACAAAACTATACATATTGGTCAAAAAAGGAAGAGTCGATGGCCCCTCATAAACCCCTCCATTGGTTCCGGAAACTAATTGGCGGAAAAAATCTGTTAGCGGTAATACAAGAATCTTACCATCGTCCGGAAGAATTCGTATAAATCGTACCGTCTCTTCATAACGGGGATCCATGGTAACAACTGCTTTCACGTTATTAGAGCTCCATATTATCGCTTTATTTATGAACTCACCGGACAAAAGCGGTATCCCCGATAGCAGAATCATGATACTAATTACTCCAAAACTTATTCTCGCATAATAACGTTTTAACTTTGAAAGTAAACTAAAGCTGGCGAACCCAAAGAGGAGGGAGTAAAAAAATATATGGACATATAACCACTGGGTAAAAAAATTACGAAACATCGAAAATCCCGGAATATAGAATAATTTTTTGTACAACTCAAGACCCATACCGGTGATGTTGGCTGAGGTAAAAAATAACGTAATGAGAAAAAAAACAGCGATTAATAAATATTTTTTCCTTACGGTGTCGTTAATAAAAAAACCTATACATACTATAAAAGCAGGAAAAAGAGAAAACAACTGAAGATATCTCTTTCCGGAGGGAAGTAATAAATTTGTTATTACTTTGCCTTGACCACTAATCGCTGCAAAATAATCAGCTCCGCCCGCGTGGTATTCGTTTTTATTAAAAAATCTCGTGGCAGCTGAACTTCCGACGTCAAATAGACTCATTCCTTCTCCAAGCAAGTGATACGCATGAAGGCCTAAAAAAAGTACCATACCGACAATAAGTTTCTTCCAGGGTATTACCCTGTGACTAAATAGCTTTAAATAAATAAATAGAAACAATAAGGACAACGGATAAAATGCAAAAAATGGCGGACCTGCGATTAGTCCGAAATTCGGTGCAAAAATCAAGCTGATAAGTATCGCTAAGTATAGATATGTATCTTTAGCGCTCAGAAAAAATTTCAGGAGCAAATAGAACATGAGAGGATTCAAAAATATCTGGTTATGGGTTATCAGCGATCTGTCCCAAAAATAACTCATATTTATAGATCCAAACGATATCACATAAAACAATCCTGACAACAATGCCGCAAAGAGTATGGATGTTCGTTTATTATGTACGGAAGCTGAAGAAAGTAATTCAAAAATTATTAAGAAAAATGCTGCAAATCCAACAGAAAGCTTTAAGCCGTTTATAAAACTAATTAAAGCCGTGGACGACATAAACAGCTTCATGAAAGCTAACATTCCTGCAAATGGAAGATATATATAATTTGGATTTACAGAGCCCTTTCCAATAGCGGTTGCTTCATAAAAACTGAAAAATTTAATAAACGCAACAGGGTCGTAAAAATATAGACGTGCGTTATCTCCGCCTAAATCCATCTCACCGGGTTTGAGCCAAAAAAATGGTATGATAAATAAGACGAACGCTATCGCAAAAAATATTCGTATCATAGTGAAATTTTTGCAGGTTTCACCCAAAAGCTATTATAAGGCGTAAGCTTCTGGACAAAAACGCAACCAAGGTCGCCAAGACGCTCAAAGATTAATGGCTGAATAAAATCTTCTATGAGAATAGTTACTTTTTTGTCAATCTGAAAAAGGGTCTTTGCTCCGTCGAGAACCTCCGGCTCAAGACCGTCAATGTCAATTTTTATATATATCTCATCAAACGTATTATAAAATGACCTAGTGAACACGGAGTCAAGAGTACGGGTATAAAAGAGTACTTTTGATGAATATTTTTTATTTTTGATTTCCGGTTCTCTTTTTACGTATTTATCTTTATTTGAATCGCCCAGAGCAATATGCCGTACATCACAATTCAATACTCTGTTTATTTTCACGTTATCTAAAAGAAGTTGGTGGTATACAGGATCAGGCTCGAAAGCAATTACTTTCAGGTTTTTTGAATGAACGCGTTTCGAAACTCCTATGCTGTAGAAACCAACGTTTGCTCCAATGTCCAGGAATAATATATGTTTTTTTTGCTGCAATGAACGTTTGATTTTATATATTAATTCTTCAATATCAGGCCTCTCAAAAGCCGGAGAAACGATGCTATAGCCATAAATATTGCCAATAATATGAAACGTTCCAAATAGTGTCTGTAATCTCACCACTTTGCATTTACCCGGCATCTCAAAGAAGGTATGAAGTACGATGTTTGAAAGACGAAGAAGTTCTGCAAGATATAGCCGTGATTTTCCTGACGAACAATCGACTAAAATTTTCAATCTATAATAAATATATTGAATAAAAAATTTTGTTTTGAAAAATTTAAGCTTCATTATTGTATAATCTTACCTGCAGTGCAGCGATTATATCAATCCATAGTATCAAATAATAGATCTTCTGATAGCATTCTATGAGAATTCTCATATATAACTGGAGAGATATTAAGCACATCTGGGCAGGCGGTGGAGAGATCTATATTTTTGAACAGGCATCGCGCTGGATAAAAATGGGTCACAAAGTGACTTTATTTTGCGGTGAAGATAGAGAAAAAAAGCTTCCTCCTTATGAGGAAATACAGGGAATAAAAATATACAGAAAAGGAGGGCGATACAGTCTCTATTTTTGGGCCGCATGGTATTATGTATCGCGCTTTCGACAAAAATTTGATGTGGTCATAGACGTAGAAAATGGCGTTCCTTTTTTTACTCCGCTTTTTTGCCGAATTCCGAAAGTCTGCTATGTCTATCACGTCCATGGAGACCAATTTTTTTACGAACTTCCCAAGCCGCTTAATTATATCGGATACGTCATAGAACGCTACATCTTTCCTCTGCTTTATAAACGAATTCCCATTGTTGCTATTTCAGAAACAACAAAACAACAACTCATAACCATCGGTCTCCCATCAAACAATATTACGGTTGTCTATAGCGGTATAAACGGAAACCATCGTAAAGCGGTTCGCCCACCCATAAAACTCGCGAGTCCTACGATTCTTTACTTGGGAAGGATTAAAAAATATAAACGGGTTGATCTCCTTGTTACTCTGTTTAGTGAGATTGTCAAAAAAATTCCGAAGGCCAGACTCATCGTTGCCGGGTGGGGCACGGAAGCTTCGCACCTCACGGATATCATCATGAAAAGCCCGCTCCGCAGGAAAATCAGCTTGATGGGACCGGTAAGTAATAAAGAAAAAAGACTACTCCTCTCTAAGTCATGGGTATTTGTAAATCCATCAATCGGAGAGGGGTGGAGCATCGCGGTGATAGAAGCCAATCTCCACGGCACGCCTGCGGTATCATTTGACGTTCCGGGACTGGCAGAATCTATACAACAGGGAAAAACAGGACTCCTGGCAAAAAATGCGGATGATCTGGTAGCTAAAATCTGTAACGTCCTTACAGACAAAAATCTTCGTGACAGATTAAGCAATAATGCTTCCCAATGGGCACAAAATTTTAGTTGGGACCGTTCCGCCAAAGATAGCCTGCAAGTTCTCAAAAAAACAGGAGGGAAGCATTAATATGTTCGGCAGAGAATACGCACAGCACGTGGATCTCCTGATGCACTCATACGGAGAAATGAATAAAGACTATCTCCGTAAAGCAAATGAGAAAAACCGTGCAGCTTTTATTGAAACGTTCAAAAAACTCTACGTCTTTCTCTTCGGCATACCGGAAATCGGGTTTCAGGTTCGAAGCATATATTTCGATAAAATACTCGGCGCATATATTCATGATAAAAAGCTGACTAACATACTGGATGCTGGCAGTGGCATCGGGGCGTACGCATTTTGGCTAGGTAGAACATTTCCACGGGCCTTCGTCATTGGAGGAGATATTGATAGGCATAAGTTGAAATCCTGTCAAATGCTAATAAAAGAATTGCACGCAAAAAATGTTTCATTCAACTACCTCGACGTTACCAAGACAAATGGAAAAGAAACGTACGATCTCATTGTGACTATCGACGTCCTGGAGCATGTAGGAGACTTCATGAAGGTCTTACACAATTTTCATCGACTCCTGCGAAAAAACGGTCTCTTGTATATTCACGTGCCGCAACCCCATCAAAGACGTATCTTTCGCTCTCTCCGAGAGTGGCATCATGAAGATCACGTCCGGGAAGGCATTTCAAAAAAAGTTTTGGAGGAAACCCTGAAAAAAATAGGGTATGAAGTTATCGTATCACGCGAGACATTCGGCTTCTTCGGCAAACTTGCGTGGGAACTCAATCACATAATGCTCTCGAGAAGCTTTCTACTTGCCGGTGTTACATTTCCCTTTCTTTACCTATTGGCGATAATTGATCAACTGCAGAGAAACAAAAACGGATTAGGCGTTGCTATTCTTGCAACAAAAATATAACTATGCAAAACAACCTTGTGTCAATAATAATCCCGACAAAGAATGCTTCTCAAATCCTCCCTGCATGTCTGCGAAGCATTAAAAACCAAAACTATAAGAACGTGGAGGTAATCATCGTAGACGGGAAATCTGAAGATATGGATAAAACTATGCAGCTCGCTAAGAAATACGGATGTAGATTTTATACATTCGTTCCACAAGTAAAAAAAGGCTTATTCGACGCGACCGGAAAAAGAAATTACGTCAGAGAAAAAGCGAAAGGTGAATATATTTATCATATAGATGCGGACATGGAGCTGACCAAAAACGTCATACGGGAAGCAGTAGAGTTATGTGATAAGGGTTTTGACGCTATTATCGTGCCGGAAGATTCGTTCGGAGAGGGGCCATGGGCAAGTGCAAAAAAATTCGAAAGAAGATTCTTTTGGGGAGATATTACCATTGAATCCCCTAGATTTTTCAGGAAAAAAATTTGGGATACCGTTGGTGGGTATGATGAAACCATGGGTGCCGGCGGTGAAGACCGGGATATCGGAATAAAGGTGCGCCTGGCAGAATACAAAGTCGGAAGAATTAACAGCTTAGTGATGCACAATGAAGGAAGATTACAATTAAGTCAAATTTTTAAGAAACAATTTATGTACAAAAGAGAAGTTCTGAAATTTATCAAAAAAAGACCGCTCATGGGAATCGTAGGCTATTTTCCTCTACGAAAAGCGCATTTTACAAACTGGAGATTGTTTACTTCACATCCGCAAGAAACGATTTTATTCATTATCATGATGACAGTAGAATCAGTTGCGGCCGTCCTTGGAATACTTTATTCACTCTTAAGACGCGAGGACGTGTAATTTCCACGCCGTGGTCGGCACTCGTTCCAGCACTCTTGTCTCCCAGTACATCGGATAAGTCATCATAAAGTAGAAGAATTTAAACCAATATCTCCGAATGACCATGAGGATATCATTATTTCCTTTTGGACTGCGTATAAGACTGCTATTGGAGTATTCATGTGATTTTTTTCCTAAAAATATCTCGAGTAGCACTTTCGGTACCGTAAAAATGAATAAATGCATAAGTTGATAGAATACATGTTCGCTGTATGCGATGTTGTGTATCGTAAACCCATATTTTCGTAGCAACGCGAGCACGCTTTTGTGGGTAAACTCCGGATGGATGTGTCCAAAATACCGGCGGGTAAGGTTCTGACCTATATCAATCTTGCGGAAAAACCACGTATAGGTAAACGGTTGGCCTTCACAGGGCACGATAAGGAAAAACTTACCGTCTTTTTTCAGTACCCTCTTCACTTCCTTTAAGAAATAGTCGATGTCCGGCACGTGTTCCAACACGTCCAGACAGATACATACATCAAAAAAATTATCTTTATACGGAAATCGTCTATTTTGTATTCGGGCATACGTTACGTTCCCGCTCCCTAGTCTTTTGGCGTAGGCAATGGTGATTTTACTCACATCGCAACCGTATATCGCGCCTTTGGGATAATAGTACGGCAAAGTTTCGCTAATCATGCCTCCTCCACAACCGATATCCAACAATTTTCCCTTCCCGAGAACAACGGACGCAGTTAATGATCGCAATCGATAGTCTTGTGCAAATGTCCGAAGATACGTCAGGGGTTTTTCTTCCCGAACGCCCATAAATACATCTTCGTAGTCAAACTGGTGGTCTTTCATAGACCATGGAGAAACTCTTGCAGATATTCTTTTGAAGTCTTCAGAGGATAGAGCTTTAAAAGCTTTTCGACGCTCATTTCATAAAGTTGTTTTTCTGCATCCGGTCTGTATGTATGAGGTCCCGGTATATATTGATCCAAACTGGTAAAAGAAAACGTACCAATGCCCCCTATATTGATTACATCATGAGTATTTTTTTTATTATTAACGACAGTACATATACTATCAGCAATTGCTTTAGTCGTAATCATCTGTAGCTGGGAATCTTGAGTTATAAACAATTGCTCGTGATGCATCGCGTCGTACAAGGGACCTTTCTTAAGATTGCTTCCCAAAATCATTGATGAACGAAAAATGAGATAATTTTTGATATATTTTCGGATCAGCAGCTCACTGAAATATTTATGCATCCCGTACGGCGTCAGCTTGTCAGGCGCGATTAAGGCATCTTCTTTCGTGTAATGCGGACTTGAATGATCTTCATAAACGTCACTCGAAGAAATATAGACATATAATCCGTATTTGAAATCAACTATGCTCTTATACACCGACTCTGTGGAGGCAATAAAATCCTCTACCGGATGACTATTTGCCCAAAATCTCTTGCTGTTGCCGTTGGCGTTTATGACGATGTCAAAAGAGCTTCCTACGTGAGTGTGATAATTTTCTTTATGGATAGGCGTTATACGGAATTTCGCAGCAAGATATCGGACTAAATCCGACCCCAACATTCCATTACTGCCGATTATTGCCAGGGTTTTCAAAGTGTTTAATACGCGATGGCGTGTTCGTAATTTTTACTAAACCACGAAACAGTTTCTTTAATCCCCTTTTCTATAGGAGTGGGAGGTACCCAATGAAGGACTTTTTTCATTTTGTGTATCCCAAATATTTTATGGAGCGCACCGTCAGGTTTATCTGTGTTATAAACTAATTGCCCTTGATAACCGACAACTTTCTTTATTGTTTCAGCAAGTTTTGATACCGAAACCCCTATACCGGTTGCAATATTTAGAGGAGAAACATCGTCATAGACAACAGCAGCCCGCAAAATGGCCTCCACGCCGTCCTTTATATACAGCCAGTCCCGTAACGGCTTGCCGGTCCCCCAGACTTCAACCGTCGGTAAATTCTTCTTTTTAGCTTCGTAAATCTTCTTTATAAGCCCCGCTAACGCTTTACTCTGATCGGGATTAAAATGTTCTCCCGGGCCATACATATTGGCCATGATCAGATGGATAGAATTAAAATTATACTGCTTTTTAAGGGCCAAACCATAGACAGTAGAGGCTTTACGGGCAAATCCATAGCTGAATATACTGTCATGAAGCCATCCGTTCCAATAATCTTCTTCATTCATCTCGTTTTTTTCCAGATACCCGGGATAAGAACACCCGGCCACGATATTCACAAATTTCTTCACGCCTGTCTGCTGTGACGCGAGCATGAGATACGAACCCATGAGGAGATTATCCATGAACAAATCTGCTTGTTTTCCTACGTGGTAGGCTATCCCTCCCTGATTGGCAGCACAATTTATGACGATATCGGGTTTAGTCTTTTCAAGATACGAGAAACAGTCTTCTTTTTTTCGAAAGTCAATTCCCTCTTTCGTTTTCGGAATGAATATTTGGCATGGTACTTTTTTCAATGTGTCCGCGATGTGAGAACCAAAAAAACCATTCCCGCCGGGAATCACAATGCGTGTACCGGAAAAATATGAAAGATAACTCATAGAAATTTATACTATCATCTTTTCCATATCTTCTAAAGCCTTGGTATACACATGCTCCCACGTATTATCGCGGCTCACTTTTACGGCTGCAGCGCTTAACTTCTCATACAGAGCATCATCTGATAACAGCCGAAGAATCCCATCAGAAAAACTTTTTACCGTATCTTTGGTCATGATGCCCGCGCCTTTCTCTACAATATATCTGCCAAGAGGCGGAACATGCGTCGTCACAACCGGTAAGCCAACCGCCGTATACTGGCGGATTTTCCCTGCATCCCCATACCACCGTATAGACTCCGGAAAAGCTCGATACGGGGCAAGACCTATAGAAGAAGTTCTCACAATTCTTGCCATTTCATCGTTATCTATGACATGTCCGTAAAAAATAACGGCTTTCCCCAGCTTAAATTTCTTTACTAATCTTTTTAGACCAAATATATTTTCCCCGCCCCCGATAATCCGTAATGTAGCTCCGGGTCTTTTTTCCTTTATCTCTTTGAGGGATAGAATGGCCAGCTCCACTCCGAAGTCTGGCTCCAGGTTCCCCATATAAACCAGGCTATCTTTCGTTCTTTCAGATATTGGCAATGACTTGATCTGCGAAGGAAACAGCCCGTTCGGAACATGGATCACCCGATACTTTTTGTTTGCATCGAGTCCGGCTTTAATTCTGCCTTCCTGCATGGCCGGGGAAACATCCCAGGTAAAATCGGCATGCGTCACACAAAATCGATCTAACCAAAGGTATATTCGATTAAAAAAAGTATTTCCAAATCGTACCGGAGAATAGTCTGACACGTAATAGATAACCGTTTTTACCCTACCAAGCTGCTTTAATATAATACCTGCTAATCCATTAATGGCTTCCAGACCAACAAAAAGGTCATACGTCTCGTTTCGGGTAAACCCGACGATACATACGGAAATAAAATCCCGTAATTTATAGGATATCCGTGTGAGACCATGTTTTTCCAGAACACAATAGAGATACACGGGAAGATATAAAAAAGGGGAGATACGATATCTCATGCTCATCTTCCCGCTCTCATACACTTCAACAAACGGATGTATCGTGTCGCTTATCGGATGAGGTTGATCCAGAAGCACAAAACGCTTTACCCGCGGGACAAAAAAATACAGCATCGGATCAATCATGCCGTTTCTCGGTAAGCGTTTACCCTTTTCATAGCAGGAAAACGTGGCAAAAAAAACAGAGCCGGTTTTATTGATAATACGATTCATTTTTTCTTTTGTATGTCAGAAAAGAACGCTCAGCGTTATATCGAACTTGCTGATAGTATTTAATATCTAAATCAACGGGATGTAGAACTGGAACATGTTTCTTAATCCATCTGCGCCACTGTTGATTCGTCATTTTAGTCTGATGGAGATCAACCCCATCATGGATATCAGGCAGCGAGGTTGTTGAAGCAATAAAATAGCCGCCTTTATCCAAATGTTTGACGATATTTCCAAACAACACTGGCAAATCGCGAACGCTAATGTGTTCCAAAACTTCCCAGGCGGTAATTAACTGAAAATGATTTTTTTTTCCGTTTACCAAAATTTGGAATGGTTTCGCAATATCGCATGTAAATAAATTCTTCCCTGCTAACTTTTCCCAATTAGCTCGTTTGTGTTTTAAGGAATAGTCTGATCCTTCCAGACCGACTGCCATCCACCCTATATCGCTAAAATCCTTGACTAATTGCCCTCCCGCGCAGCCAAGATCCAAAAAAGAGTTCTTATGCCTGTCTGTGCTCGTAGCAATAATATCTTCCATTAAAAGGACAAATTTTTTGTGGCTACTATTGTCTTGCTTTGTGCCAGTCGGAATAAGATGATCCGGTGATTTATACGCAATCGGATACCTGGTTACTACCCGGACTGATGCTGCAGGTGACAATTTTTTCGGTCGATAAAACAAAATCCACCAAAATACCACGTTATAAAATTCCCGGTACAGCAAAAACCAAATAAACATGACTATTCTTTTTATTTCGCCCCGAAAAATTACCTGCAACAGTAAAGGCATTCCACGCACAATCATACGATCGCTCCAGGCGCTTTCGCCGAAGAGAAAGCAAAAATGTTACCATGATATTGTAAAAAGGCGGTTTTTGATAATCTCGTTAAGCTGCCACGATGTAGGCGATACAGTGAATATCGCAATCCGTGCAAAAAATCATACAGATCGATTAGAGTGTACCCAAAATCATGATAGGCATCTTTTGTGATTTCGATCATAAGCCCGGGGAAAAAACGCTGCAATGTTTGCATGCTCCCCTTCAAGGCTGAAAATTCGGATCCTTCTATATCCAGCTTCATAAAATCTACCCTGTTAATCTTTTTCTGCTTTATATACCAGTCCAAAGAAACAATCTGACAGGTTCCCATGAATATATCACCGGTAGGACGTACCGTAGCGCTTCCCCAGCCCCAACCTTTCATGACATACATATTCGTATGTTTCCTGCTTTCACCCAAACCATATCTATGAAGCGATACATTTGACGTGGCATTATTGAGAATAATATGTTCACGCAATAGCTCATACGCTTCTTTCAAAGGCTCAAAACAGTGAACCTTTCCGCGTGCTCCTACAAGAAAAGAGAATAATATACTGTAGTAACCATAATTGGCTCCGCCATCAATGACGACCTGTCCCGGACGGATAAACGAACGCAAAAATCCGGTTTCCGCCGGTTCCCAGACACCGGTTAGTCCCAATCCCAGCAAGCTTGTTCTATCCTTTACAGTCCAGTAAAACTTCCGGTTATCGTGCAGTGTGAGTACTATCCGACTGCGAGCTATATCCAGTGTTTTTATCTCTCGCTTGATGACGAGCCGCTGAAGCAATGTAGTGAGATGGTGTATCAGTTGTGACTGCACTGATTGAGCAGTATGGAGCACTCCTGAATAGAGAAGCCAAGTTATATTGTTGACCCGGTTATATTTTCTGGCTATTCTCTTGAAACTATCCATCATATCGATTGTCATCCGTGACTCCATCCGCTTCATCATACTGATTTAATAATCCTTCTTGTAAACCATCGAAGTTCAGAGATGCCATAGACAAAGAGCATAATAAAACATAGTATAGGATGCAAAAACCATGCCGTATCTCGAATTTTTCTGTACCCTCTGATGCTTTCATAGAAGGGAAAAACGAGCGTAGTTGAAAAAAATACGTATTTTATGAGATTCCAGCGATCCCTCTTGGATTTCCAATCAAAAACAAGATATCTTCTTTTTCCTCTTCTCCCATCATAGAATTTTTGCTTCACCTGTAGCCTTCTTTTAGCATACGTAAAAATATTTGGCCCTACCACATGAATGATTGAATTTTTAACAATCCCGCATGTATCGTACCCAATGTCTACCATGTCTGCAAACGCGTCCACATGGGTGTATGCGTTGGGATCTTTATTTACCCTATTTATTACATTCCGAAGAACCATATGCCCGTTGTCTCCCATGGTTGGTAACGTATCTTTGGTAAATCTGACGATCCAATATCCGGGTGTTTCACTTACAATATGTCCTTTATCATATGTCTTTTGCAAAAATGGAATCTTATCAGATTTTCCTAAATAATAAAACGCCGGGTCGGCGGCGCCGAAAAAAGCTCCATAACGGGTCATATCAGACATATTTTTTTCATACGTGTTATGTGCACTGCATGTACAAAAAACCTTCCTGTTGTCCAGGAAGGGTTGAACCATCTCTCGCAACCAATTTTTTGACGTCAGAATATTGTCTGACTGCAGTAAGAGCACTATATCGCCCTGAGCCTTTTTAATTTCCAGACTCTGCCGGACTTGCTCCCCTTCAGCCAGATCACTGCGCACCGTCACATCGCAACCGTATTTTCTGGCCAACTTGACGGCACCATTGGTAGACCCGGCATCAAAAATAATATGTTCCAAGAGTTGCTTCGGATATGCTTGTACTCGGATGGTTTTCAGAACCCTTTCAAATAATTTTAGATCCGGATTCAGTATCCCAGTTACGATAGAAATGGAAGGAAGTTTATCCATATTCACGCTCCAATCCTTTCAATGCTTTAACAATCTCATCATTATGTTCCACTTTTGAAACAAGTGCATATACATACAGATATATGTCCCTTGCGGCTTTGAGCAGATTTCTTGGAAACACAAAAGATGCAAAAAGATACAACCAGTATCTGAAATCATGGTTCATCGCCGGGTCTAACGATCGTATCCTTGAAGCGATCTGCAGCATAATTTTGTTCCCAACATTAATTTTTATTATTGGAAATAAAAGTACATAAATTCCCATCAACTGATCGTGAAGAATTTTTTTATATGATTGCTTACGAAGAATTCTCTTCAGCGCGTTAAAATAATTTTGAGATTTTAACGTGCCGCTTGCTATGGTAAACAAATGATGCTCTGCCCCGCTGGCGATGACTCGTCTTGACCATGAAGCGATAACATGAGGTCGTGCAATAATACATGCGCCAAAGTTTTTTGTTACGTAAAAAAGAATGTCGATCCATGGACAAGGATCAGCGTTAACCATTTTAATATGGCTCGGAAGAGAGTTTTTAAATACTATTCCCGTAATGAAACAGTGGCTTGAGTCAATAATAAACGATATAACTTCCTCATCGGATGCATGAGGCGGTAAATATTCATTTTTTGTGAATGGTTTTGTTCCAAAAGAAAAAATGTGCTTTTTATCCAAAGACAAGCTGACGTAATTAACCCGAATATACCCTAATGTATATTGGACAATCTCCTTATAAACCATCTCTAGCGTATTAGTGTAGAGTAAAAAATCATCATCTCCATGGAGAAAAACATACGTTCCTTTCGCGCGCTCGACTGCTTTCCGTTGGCTTACATCAATGAATAGATTTTTTGAATTTCTAAAATAACGTATTTTTTTGTTATTAAATTCTTTTACTACATCTTCCGTATCATCGGTAGAACAATTATCTGAAACTACTATTTCATAATCAGAGAAGCTCTGACGCAAAATGCAGAATAAAGCAAAACGTAAATCGGCCGCCCTATTGTAGGTTGGGATGACAATCGAAAAAAATGGCTTTCTGGTCATAATTATTCCCCGACAAAAATAATTTTGCTGCCCTGTGGTTCAAATCCTACGTTTACCCGCTGGAGTTTGGGCAACGCTTCAACAATTTGCCGGTGATGACTTTTGGGAGCATACAAAAGCAAAAAACCGCCTCCTCCCGCACCCAAAAGCTTTCCTCCCAAGGCCCCTTTTCTTTTGGCGATAGCATACCATTCGTCAATTTGCGGCGAACTGATGCCTTCAGCCATTGTACGCTTTATTTCCCAATTTTCATCAAGCAGTTCGCCGAAATCATTCAGCTGATTACGATGCAGGCACTCACGCATTTCTTCAGCTAATGTAACTATTCGGCCCATCATGTTTCTTTTACCGGCATCACGACATATGTTGGCTTTCTGTTTGGCGAGAATTACATCCGAAGAGCGGGTAATACCCGTATAAAGCAGCAGCAACCGTTCTTGAAGCTTCTGCTTCGTCTTTTCGGAAGAGATAACAGAATCGACACCCACACTGCCGTCAGGGTTAAATTGAATAAACTGGAATCCTCCGTAGGCAGCTATATACTGATCCTGCTTCCCGATTGGTTTTTGCAAAATATCTATCTCTATCTTACAGGCTTGCCGGGCAAGTTGTTGAGCCGAAACGTATTTGCCTTGATACGCATACAACGCATTGAGCAACCCGACCACATAAGCGCTGGATGACCCCATCCCGGTTCCTTCCGCCGGCACGTCGCTTATGGACGTCACATGGATGCCGCCTTTTATACCGGTCATCTTCATGGCTTCCCGAACGAGATTGTTTTCAATATCAACCACACGTTTTACGATCTCGATTTTTGAATATTGAACAATAATTCTGCCATCAAACTGTTTCTCCACCATGATATATATGTATTTATTGACGGCAGTGGACACAACCGCGCCAGGGCTGTGCCGGTAGTAACCGGCGATATCGCTGCCGCCACCCACAAAGCTTATGCGCAGCGGCGTTCTGGAGATTATCATAGTGCTTGGGCTACGGCATAAAGGTCAGGATAAATCATATCACCCACATATATCGTTTTGCATCCGGCAGATTTTCCTGCCTGAATATCCCGTGGATCATCGCCAACGCAGACACTCATAAAAAGATTTATATGGTGTTTGTAGGACAAATCGAAAAAAAGGCCCGGATTGGGTTTACGGCAAAAGCACTTCTCGTCCCAACCATGCGGGCAGACAGCAATATCTGCAAGCACCACCCCTGCCTTTTTTAACTCTTTTGTTAAATGATTATGAATACCATCAACCTGTTTTTTCGTCATTTTTTTGCGCGCAATACCTGCCTGATTGGTCACAATATAGATGTCATACCCCTTTTGCGCCAGAAGCGCAAGAGCCTCTCTCACTCTTGGCAAAAAAACAAACTTGCTCCAACGGGAAATGTACTCTGCTTTGGGTGGGCGTTTGTTGATAACCCCATCTCTATCCAAAAAAATAGTTTTTTTTGGCCTAAAATACTCTTGTATCGCTGGAATTCGCTCCGGGGTACTTAACCCGTAATACTTATGATCCGTCAGAAAACCCGCTAGCTGCTTTTCTGCAATAAGTTTGGGCAATACGACCTCTTCAAAAGAAAAATTTCGCCTGGGCAAATTCTTCAAAATATTTTTATCGAGAATGAAAAATCCTATATCGACCCCATTAAGATGTTCTTTTTGTCTGCTTCTGTCATAGACTTTGACAAGCCCATTTTCAACCAACATATTATTTCTGGTCGCATGGTCGGCATTGTGATACACAGTAACGACGGCCTTGGTCTTCATATTCTTGTACCATTGCGTCAGAGCACTCAACTGAAACGGCCAGTAATTGTCCCCATACAGCAATAAAAAATTCTTCTTCAATAACGCACTGGCCTGCATAATTCTCGTACCGGTATCGGCTTCTACAGGGCTTTGAGAATACAGTATTGTTATGCCAAACTTTTTACCATCACCGAAGTAACCCTCTATTTGTTCATGGAGATACCCAACCAAAAGGACTACCTCGGTAATTCCATTGGCTTTTAACAACTCTATGATGTAAGCCAAAAACGGTTTTCCATGAATGGGAATCATGGGTTTGGGAGTAGTATAAGTCAATGGTCGTAGACGCTTGCCCAGCCCGCCTGCAAGGATAACGGCCTGTGTTACAGACTTCATATCACCTCCGATGGGCAGTATACTCACCTTTATAATACGCAAACGTTTTTGCAAGCCCCTCTTCAAGCGAAACCTTTGGGGTCCAACCGACAGCGTTTTTTATTTTTGTTATATCAGCATATGATTTCATGGGGTCCCCTTTCCGCTGCCCCATATCTTTAGTTTTGAGTTTGTGGCCCACAATTTTCTCAAACGTCGCCAGTACGTTTTTCATGACGACTGGTTTTCCATAACCCATATTAAAACAGTGAACTCCTTTCAATCCCAATACATCAAGATGTGCTTGAGCGATATCTTTGACATAGACATAATCCCTGACTTGCCGTCCCTGCCAATACCACGGCACTGGTTTATTCCGTAAGACTGCGTCAATCCACATCGGGATTGCCCGGGTTGCCGGTGTTTGCTCATCCCGCGGACCGTACGCATTATAATACCGTAAACTGACGCTTTCTACCCCAAAGGAATAGTAGTACGCCTGCAATGCATGCTCAAGCGCAAGTTTTGAAGCTGCATACGGATGCAGCGGATTTGTGGGCATGTCCTCAAAAACAGGTGTTTTTGCTGGTTCTCCGTAGACTGAAGAAGTAGAAGAGTAAATAATTTTGGTAACTCCCGTCTTGCGCATCGCTTCAAGCAGCGTAATCCCGTTTATAAGATTGTTTTCAAAATACTCAAGCGGTTTTTGGTATGAGACGCTGATAATGCTTGATGCCGCCAAATGCATCACCGCATCTATGCCTTCCAGGGCTTTTTCCATGGCTTTTGAATCGCCGATACTGTGTTTTCGAAATAGAGCCCGTCTGTCGACAAATTTTTTGTGTCCGTTGCGTAAGTCATCAACGACCGTCACCGCATACCCGCGATCGCACAGCAATTCCGTGACGTGAGAGCCTATAAATCCTGCTCCTCCGGTCACGAGTATATTTTTCACGGCTTGGGATTATCTAGATTTTGTAATACGCGGTAGTTTTCATCAGAAAAAAAATCTATGTCCCGGTATGTTTTTTTGTCCGCTTCCGGAGCTTTTTGTCCTAAATAACTTATCAGTTGTTGATGCGCTTCATATGCCCGGGCGATACGGGCACGTAACTGCCCCGAGATTACCTCATTTTTTTGTTTTGCCCGCGCATAATCTGCTACCAATATGCTGAAGTAATTTTCACCCTTCAGCGCCGTTTCTTTGGCTAATTCCCCTTGCCCTTTATCCAGTAATAATTTACTGGCATACAGTGTTTTGTCTGCCATCAGGAGATCAAATTCAACCCGCTTCACAGGACTATAGATAATGTTGGCAATAATTTTGTTCCGCAAAACTTTAAGTTTATATAATGGATGGTCCGGGAGAATGCCGGGCCAGGGAAATTGATACGCCGCGGCGGGGGGCGTTTGAGCAAATACCGCGGGTGTCAACGATACTCCCAACAAAGCACGTATCATGAAAATAATTATCACCGGAATCAGTACCTCACGCGCTATTGCATCGAAAATTTTATGAACTTTCTTCAGAACCCCTTGTTCCATGATATCTATCACACGTAACAAGTGTCTCACGAAAAGAATAAATTGTTTTAACGGGATTTTTTTATGAGGACGAACAATATGTATCTGTCTTACTGTTTCTGCCATCGAACGCAGCGATCGAGCGAGAATCCTCAAATACCTGAACAACAGAAACAGGAAAACGGCAAAAATGACAAAAAAGAACAGAAAGGTGGTATTTGGATTATAAAAAAGAGCATTATCATAAAAAGTAAGGATATCGTTTATCATATGTAGCGATCCATAAATGTATCAAACGTTGTAAGAACATACCCAAGCATCTCTTTGGTGATCCCCGGATAGACCCCAATCCAAAATCCATCATTCATGATTTTATCAGAGTTGGTCAGATTTCCGACGACGCGGATATCTTTTCTGCCCAAATAGGCCGGATGCTTGAGGAGGTTGCCGGCAAACAGGCTCCGTGTCGCAATTTTTTTGCCTTCCAGGTATTTCACGAGTTCCAGTTTGGTAAACGGGGCGCCGTCCCTCACGACAATCATAAACCCAAACCAACAGGGGTCTGCTCCTTTTTCTATTTCGCTAAATTGAAAATACTTTTCGTATTTCTCCAAGCCTCGGAGTAACCGCTGATAATTTTCTTTCCTCTTGGCAATAAATCGCGGCAGTTTCTTCAGCTGGGCAAGCCCAATGGCCGCCTGCATATCGGTGAGCTTCACGTTGTAGCCGATCTGGGAATATATATATTTGTGATCGTAGCCAAACGGCAAATCACCCAGCTTCCACTCAAACCGCCTTCGACAGGTATTGTCCTGCCCGGTATCACACCAACAATCCCGTCCCCAGTCGCGGAACTGCCGGATCGCCTTATGAATCAGCGGATTTTGTGTGACCACCGCTCCACCCTCCCCCATGGTGATCTGGTGCGCCGGATAAAAAGAAAACGTCGCCACATGGCCGAAGGTTGATACCGGCTTTCCGTTATACGTTGATCCGAGGCCGTCGCAGCAGTCTTCGATAAACCAAAGGTCATGCTTCTTCACGAGTTCCATGATTCCATCCAAAGGCAATGGGTTTCCCAGCGTATGTGCCATCATGATGGCACGTGTCTTTTTGCTTATCGCTTTTTTTATCCCGTCAACCATCGCATTTTTCGTTCCCAAATCATTATCGATAAATACAGGAATGAGTCTGTTTTGAATAATAGGATTGACCGTCGTCGGAAACCCGGTAGCGGTAGTAATCACTTCATCGCCCGGCTTTAACGCGCGTTTCCCAAATACACTGCTCGTCAGGGAAGATAGAGCAACGAGGTTTGCCGATGAGCCGGAGTTAACGAGGGTTACGTATCGGACACCCAAATACTCCCGAAACTGTTTTTCAAACTCCAGGGCAAACCTCCCCTCCGTCCACCACCCATCAAGCACCGCTTCCACGCCAACAAGAAGCTCCTCTTCATCAAACACCTTGCCAGAAACAGGAACGGGAGTTTTACCAGGAATAAATTTCTTTGTACAAAAATACTTACGGTAATATTCCGATACGAAATATTTGATTGAGTTATTCATCATGCAAATGCGGAAAGACCTATTCGTATTCTATCAAGACCTTCGGCAAGTGTCTTCATGTCAGCAGCATAAGACAGCCGGAGATGTCCCTCGCCGTATTTACCAAACGCTGTCCCGTCCAAAAGCGCCACACCCGAATAATGAAGGAGATAAGACGCTATCTCTTTGGAAGACTTATAAAAAGATGAGACATTCGGAAAAACATAAAACGCACCATCGGGATTTTGACACGTAACCCCTGGTATACTGTTGATTGTTTTTACTACAAAATCTCTTCTTTTTCGAAATTCCGAGACCATAAGAGCAACTTGCTTTTGTGAAGATTCAATGGCCGCTACTCCCGCCTCCTGAGTAAACGATGCCGTGCATCCCACGCTATGCGTCAGTAGATAATCAATCTTAGCAATTATATGTTCAGGTGCCACCAGATAGCCTAAACGCCATCCGGTCATCGCATATGTTTTAGAAAATCCGTCGACAATAATCGTTCTGCTCTTCATATTCGGAAGACTGTAAATGCTTGAATATGGCTCGTTGACGTAAAGAATTTTTCTATACATCTCGTCAGACATCACCCAGGCGCGGGTTGCGGCAATTCGATCGGCTATCTCCTCCAAATCTTTGCGAGGAATCACCCCTCCCGTAGGATTGCTGGGAGAATTTAGAATGACAAGTTTGGTTTTTCGGGATATACGTCTTCGAAATATCGCCATATCAAAGCTAAAATGATTCGTCTCAACAAGCGGAATAGGGACTGGTTTCGCGCCAAAAAAGTCTATAAGCGTTCTGTACGTTGGAAATCCGGGGTCAGGATAGATCACCTCATCTCCAGAATTTACCACTGCAGCCATAGCGGCAAATATAGCGGTTTTTCCGCTCGGGGTTACCGCAACTTGACGGTAATCGACTTCCTTTCCATGGGTTTGAACGAGAGAAGACGCTATACGCTGTCGAAGCGTCAAGATTCCCAATGACGGCGTATATTTTGTTTTACCCATACGAAGCGCATTGACTGCTGCATCCACGATATGAGTGGGAGTGTTGAAATCTGGTTGACCTATCTCCAAGTGAATAATTGACTTGCCCTGTCGTTCAAGTTCTTGCGCTTTAGCAAGTACCGCATAAGCGCCCTCGGGTGCAAGCAACGCCATGCGTGTGGCAAGATTTTCGTTTCTTTTGATCATATTACGTACTTTTGTCGTTAAGCGGAGTGATAAGCATGTGACGCAAAAATTCCTCTCTTGAAAGCTCAGGAGAGAGATCCTCAATAGCGTTACCAAATGTGAGTTTTGGGATGAGTTTGGCACCGTCCGGCACGAGGACATCACAAAAAATCGGCCCTTTATGTGCAAGGATTTCTCGTATTTTTCTCGCCAGACCTGCATGACGTATCAAGGAAGCACTGGGCAACCCGTATGCTTTGGCAATGTTGCAAAAATCCGGTACGCTATAACCACTCTTCGGAGTTGTCCCTTCGTATTGGCTGTTAAAATACAACTCCTGAAACTGCTTAATGATGCCGTATGAGTGGTTGTTGAGGATAAATACCTTCAACGGTATGCGGTAGCGAGCTATTGTTTGAAGTTCTTGTATATTGATCTGCAAGCCCCCGTCTCCTATGATACAGATGATCGGCCGCTTACCCAACGCTATGGAGGCTCCCATGGCCGCAGCCATGGAGTATCCCATGGGAGAATTGCCCATAGCGGAAAACAGGCGCTGCCCCTGTTTGACATGAAACGCCTGAATGGTCCAGACCAGATTTGCGCCGCAATCGGTGACGACAATTGCCTTGTTGTCCAGCACTTCAGACAATGTCCGGATAAAGACATAGGGATCCACAAGCGTCTTCCGTCTGTACCACTCGGGCAATACCGATGGATATTCTCGCATCCAGCCAAGCGTTTGCTGCTGCCATTCCTGCCGCTGTAAAAACTTGACCTGTTTGAGCTCTTGGAGAAAAACAGGCAGTACGTCCCGCACGTCCGCGCAGATCCCAACATCCGGATTCAACCCACGCTGTTTATAAAGCTCCGCGCGATCAATATCAACAACGACTTTTTTAGCTCCCCGGGCAAACGTTTCGGGCCTGCCGCCGGTGATGCGCGTATCAAGACGCGATCCCATGCTCACAATCACATCCGCGTTCTGAACAGTAAAGTTGGCTGCCCTGTTGCCATATACTCCGATTTGACCGCGATAAAGAGGATGATCGTGAGAGATGACATCAATTCCACTCCATGTTGCCACCACCGGCGCGCCTACACACTGCACCACCCTTTCAAAACTAGCAACGACGTCCGCATACCGTATCGCCCCTCCGGCGATAATGACCGGACGCTTAGCACGTTGCAACAACCGTATCGCTTCACGCACTGCTTTCTTTATATCTTCTTTTGTATCGACATCTCCATCTAACTCTTCGGGGTCAAACGGTTTAAGGATATCCGGGTCGATAATTGCCCGCTGGATATCCATGGGAATATCCAGAAGCACCGGCCCCGGGCGACCACTTTTAGCAATCGCAACTGCTTTTTCCAGATAATATCTCACCAGAGACGGGTCTTCTATTCGAACTGCAAATTTGGTCAATGGCCCCACTATCTGGACGATATCCGTTTCCTGAAATCCTACCTGGCGTACCTTTCTACCCTGCTTGGATTCGTTTGTATTTACCTGACCGGTAATGTAAAGCGTAGGAGTCGAATCAAAATATGCACAGGCGATACCGGTAATAAGATTGGTCATCCCCGGACCGCTCGTTGCCATCGCGACTCCGAGATTCTTGGTCATTCTTGAGTAGGCCTCCGCTGCCATCGCGCCTGCCTGTTCATGCTGAACGCAGACATAGTCTATATCTTTGTTATCCGCAAGCGAATGCACCATGTGCACCGAAGCACCGCCGATGATTTGAAACACGTGGCGGACTCCTTGTTCAACCAAAAAAGAAGCGAGATAATCAGAAAGTTTCATGTTTTCTTGACAACGGGGTAGTATAGTATACTATGCCGCTATGGGCAACAAAACCAAACAACTCTTGGTAATGAAGTTTGGCGGCGCCGCTTTAGAAAATGCTCAATCGATAAAAAAGATATCCTCTATCGTCTACTGGGCACACCAACGAAACGACCTCATCGTCGTCGTAAGTGCTATAAAGCATATCACCGATAAGCTCCTTGAAGCAGCATCACAAATCAGAAATAAAGATGTGGCATCTGCGTTAAAACACATCGATGCGATCTATGCCCACCACATTGATGTATTACGCGAAATTGATCCCACCATACAGGCCTTTGAAACGGAACAAAAACTGAAAATGTTATTAGACCTTCTCAAGCTCTTCATCAAAAAAAGCTCGCCGACGATGTTAGGAGAAGCGCAACAAGATTATATTATCTCTTTTGGAGAACGTATGAGTGCTCATGTCGTCATGCACAGCTTTCGTTATTACAAAAAAGTTCGCGCCATGGCGCTGGATACGACAAGCCTTCTCACGACGACAAAAGAGTTCGGCAGAGCCAAGCCACTCCTTGGAACAAGTGCCCAATCTATGAAAAATATACTCACCAACTGCATGCAGGAACACATTGTGCCTGTCATTACAGGATACGTGGGGCACGCCCAAGACGGTTGTGTTACGACTCTGGGAAGAGGGGGATCGGATCTCACCGCCACGCTTATTGCTTCCCTTATGCAAGCAGACAAAGTTATCCTATGGAAAGACGTTGTGGGGCTTTTTAACAAAGACCCAAAAACAAATCCGAACGCACAAATTTTAAAAGTCGCCAGTTACGATACCGCAATAGACTTATCCAGAGCAGGAGCAAAAATATTACACCCGGAAGCCATTGAACCGGTAAAAAAAGCAAATATTCCCGTGCAGATCAAAAGTTTTCTTTTTCCGAAAGCACCCGGAACGATCATTGGGAACGCGGTATGAAAAAACTTCGTGTCGGTATCTTAGGCGCTACAGGATCCGTCGGGCAACGATTTGTGGCGCTCCTTTCGGATCATCCGTGGTTTACGGTAACGGCACTGGCTGCTTCGGAAAAATCCGCGGGTAAATACTACAAAGACGCTGTCAACTGGAAAATGACAACCCCTATCCCCAATGACGTTGGCGATCTTACTGTCTTGGAAGCCTACCCCCCTTTGCCATGTGACCTGATTTTTTCCGGACTTGATGCTTCTGTAGCCGGAGAAATTGAAGAATCGTTTGCCAAATCCGGTTATCCGGTTATCAGCAATAGTAAAAATCATCGGATGGATCCCGATGTACCGCTTCTCATCCCGGAGGTAAATGCCGACCATATCGATATCATCCCGAACCAAAAAAAGAACAGACGCTACACTACCGGATTTATCGTCACCAATCCAAACTGTTCGGTGGTAGGCTTAACGATCGCCCTCAAACCACTCCACGACGCCTTCGGCGTCGAGCGCGTGCATGTCGTGACCATGCAGGCGCTCTCCGGCGCCGGATTTCCGGGGGTAGCCTCGATGGACATTACCGATAACGTGATCCCGTACATTGGAGGAGAAGAAGAAAAACTCGAAACAGAACCGCAAAAAATACTCTCCACCCCCATCCTCATCAGCGCACAGTGTAACCGCGTCCCTGTCACAGACGGCCACCTGGAAGCGGTATCAGTGAAACTTACCAAAAAAGCCACTCTTGAAGAAATCAAGGAGGCGTTTCGCTCATTTAGGGCTCAACCACAGGAACTTCACCTTCCGTCTGCTCCGGACCATCCGATAGTTGTCTTGGAGGAAGATAATCGACCGCAGCCGCGATTGGATCGGGGGATGGGAAACGGCATGACGGTGACCGTCGGCAGAATCCGCCCATGCTCACTTCTGGATTACAAATTCATCGTTCTCTCCCACAACACTATCCGTGGTGCCGCAGGAGCCGCCATCCTCAACGCAGAGCTTTTGTACAAAAAAGGGTTATTGCCTCGACGAAAAACGATAACGAATGAGGCATCACTTCTGTCTACGGAAGTATCTAATTCAGAAATAAAAGAAACTTGCAACTGTTAAGACCCGGCTGACAGAGACATTTCAGGAAATATTTGCCGAAGCAATTCTTCAGGACCAACAATAGTTCTCGTTGCTTCATCTCCATCCACACCACCAATATCCAACAATTCATTGGTTCCTCTTGCAGCTTCAAATATTGCCGCTGCATTGCCCACGCGCAATGCTTTCAGTAATTCTACCTGGGGCAGAGTGAGTGTAACCGAAGGAGTAGCTTCCATATATAATCTGGACTATACCGCAAATACTTAAATAATGCAACTATACGCTTCGCAAGAAGTAACTTTCTATCGTCCGCCGGAATCCTTCATCCAGCGAGTAACGAGGCTTCCAGCCCAGTTTCATGATTTTTTCAATATTCGGTCTGCACCGCTTGATTGGGCTTTCCCTATAGTGTTCGTCTTTCTTACGGCCCTTACGAATAACCCGTATTTTTTTCCTCGATACGCGGTGAGCGAGTAGCTTTGCGAGGTTACTGATTTGTATTTCCGCGATATTGTTTCCCACGTTATACGCCTCTCCGTTTGTTCCTTTAAGAAGCACCGTAAAAAATGCCCGTACCGCATCGGATATGTAGCAAAACGTGCGATAGCTTTTCCCGTCGCCTTTCATAACAATGTCTTCTCCTTTAACGACATTAGAGACAAAATCTGCCTGAACTCGCCCATCATCCATCGCCATACCGGGGCCATACACATGAAACGGACGAACTATTTTAATGGGCACTCCAAATTGGTGAAAATAGGATACGCATATATTCTCTCCCATTCGTTTGCTTTCAGCATAACAGGAACGTACGCTTAAAGGGTCTATGTATCCGGAATCTGACTCTACTATCGATTTCATATCATCCGAAAACGTACCATAAATTTCTCCGCTGCTTATATAAAGAAACGAGGTAATCTTTTTTTCTTTTGCTATCTCTAATAGATTTATAGTCCCAAGAACGTTTGGCCTCATGGTTCCGATGGGATCCACCAAGTAATATCGAGGGCTTGCGTGACTTGCTGCATGTATGATGAAATCAACGTTTTTTTCTATCGAAAATGGCTCACAAACATCCTGCGCGTGGATAGAAAAATAGGGATCGTTCCGGTAATCTATAAATTTACCGCGTGCTTTATCTTCATTTCTTACCAGCGCAATTACGGTTATCTTTGCATCATGCGTTTTATTAAGGTAAAGAAGAGCGCGAACAATATGTGTCCCGATAAACCCACCCGCTCCCGATATGACTAGGCTATGTCCATAGAAAGACTTCAACAATATCTCATCTTGTATGTCATCATCTCCCTTTATTTGAATTGGCATAATACATGAAGCTAGAAGGAGAACATCTTATGTGTTTTATACCAATTATATGTATTATGAATGGATGTATCAAAATCTCCTTGAGGTCGCCAGCCTAATCTGGTGATTTTTGCGCAATCTAGATGTTGATAAGGAATTTCATTAACAGCAGTATTAACAATTTTATAAGGGATTTTTTTAGAGAAAATATTTTCTGCTTTCTTGATTAAGTCAATCACGGAAAGATTTTCGTCGGATGATAAATTAAAAGCCTCGCCCTTAACTTTAGCCATTCTTTCTAATAAAAATAGATAACCGCTAACTACATCTTTAACATAAACGTAATCCCGTCTATAAGTTCCATCGCTACGCAAAACCAGTGTTTCGCCAGTAACAAGCGTCTTCATAATTCCAGGAATAATGCGGTTGAAATTCAGATCTCCCGGACCATAGATATTGCCGAAACGCGTGATGATGACAGGAAGACCATAGGTCTTAAAGTATGAATAGGCAATCAGATCTGCTGATGATTTGGATACTTCATACGGATGATCCCCGCGAAGCGGATCATTCTCCTCATACGGTATATCTGATTTGCCGTACGCTTTATCAGACGAGGCCACGATCACACCCTTTACACCCGGGTGTCTACGAGCCGCTTCCAGTACATGGACAGTCCCCATGACGTTACTTGTAATCGTTTCCAAGGGATTGTTGTATGCGATCGGCACGATTGCCTGGGCGCCAAGATGAAAAATGTACTCAATTTCATACTTTGTCACAATATCAAAAACCCTCTGTGCATCTTTTAGATCACCAATGGCCATAATCGTTTTCTCAATGAATTTTTCTGTTACGAGGTACGATCTGGGATCAACGCTTCGATATGGGACAATGACACGGCATTTACGCTGAAGCAATGCTTCCACCAGATGGCCGCCCACGAGACCAGTACCGCCCGTCACCAGTACAGATTTTCTTTCTAGTCTTTCCATATTTTCCATTTGGGATTTTTCTGCCAATACGCATTCAGATTCTCGACATCCGAATATGTATCCATACAGTGCCAAAAGTCATCATGAGCATACAGCGACAACTGTTTTTCCGCACTCAATCGGGCAAGCGCCGGATGCTCGGTCTCCCCTTTTCTTAGATACGAAAAAAATTTCTTCTGAAATACCATAAATCCTCCATTAATCCAATCTCCTAATACTGGTTTTTCCTGAAATTCAGAAACAGTATTTTCTTTTCCAAGCTTGATAAGACCGTATTTGCTTCTGGGATGAACTCCTGTAATTGTCCCGATCGCACCTTGACTCTTATGATGAGCAAGCAATGCCGGTATATCGATATTCCCCACACCATCACCGTAGGTCACCATAAAATCTTCGTCACTTTCTGAAATATAGTCTCTCACCCGAAGAATACGCTCGCCAGGCAAAGTTTCCTGACCTGTGTCGACAAATGTGATTTTGAAATCATCGACACGATTGCTGTCTGTATGATCTCTGTGAATAATCGCATGACCCGACTTGGTAAAAAGCGTAAAATCATGAGTAAAATATTTCTGGTTTATGAAATAATCCTTTATATAGTCCCCTTTGTACCCAAGCGCGATGATAAATTCGTTAAATCCATAATGGGCGTAAATTTTCATGATGTGCCACAGGATCGGCTTGCCGCCGATAAGCACCATGGGTTTTGGTTTAAATTCAGTTTCTTCCTTTAATCTATAACCTAACCCACCGCAGAGAATAATCGTTTTCATATATGTCATTATACGTTCTTTTTATGCAAATACAAAAAGCCCTCAACGATCCAAAACGTTTCATAATAAATCAGGAATACCGAAACGAATGGAAGTAGTACAATTCTCCGATCTCTTTGCGATGAGCTGTCAAGATACATTTCTGGTACCGATCCTATAGCTGCAATAATAAGCATAATAATATTCCAAGGAAATCGAACTACAAAGCTAGCGATCACAAGAAACGGTTTGAGAAGTAATATACCTGTACCCAATCGAAAATCATCGTAATGATACCGCAAATACCGACCATAGGAACGCGCAAGTAATTTTCTGTTCCTCACCCAATCACCCAGTGTGTAATCAGGTCTCAAATCATGAAGATGGATTACCGTTGCAGAGGAGGCTACAATTTTTCCCACTTTTTGTAATCGCATAGCCAGGTCACCATCTTCACCTCCTATATTGCCTTCTCTTGCAAAGTTTGCTTCATCAAAGCCGCCAATTTTTAAAAATTCTTCTTTTTTATGACAGTCGCATTTAGCATTTAGCCCCGGTATTTTTCTCCCTACTGCTTTCGCGAGCAAACATTTTTCCCAAAAAGGATACTGTGACCACACTTTCCCCGGCAATGTGGCAAGCGCACACGTAGCAACTATTGCAGAATCTTCACGAAACGGTTCAGTTAAACGCATAAATTCTCGGGAAGAGGGCAAAATGCTATCCGAGTGCATAAATATAACATAATCTGATTTTGCCTTTGTGACTCCTACGTTATAACTCGTACCGACACCCTGATTTATTCTTTGTCGTATAAGGTTGATGGGTACTCTCTTTTCTGTCTTTGCCAGACTTTCAACTAATCGAACAGATGAGTCAGATGAAGCATTGTCGATAACAATTATCTCAACTATAGGATATTCTTGCTTAAGAATGCTTTGTAGCGTCTTTATGACGGTAGTCTCGGAATTGCGCATCGGGACGATCACGCTAACAGGAAAATATCGTGTTGCGATTTTTTTCATATGCGCTCCAAACTTCGGAAAGCCTTCTGATAATACGATTCGAAATAAAAGTATGCGTTAAACTTTTTCAGTCCTTCAAGGTATGTCGAATACTCTTTGGTTATTTTTCCAATAGCTTCTATAAGATCGTTCGGGTCTTCTGATACCAACTCGCCGGCGTGGAATTTCTGAATGTAGGGAGCAATGCCGGTGGTACGGGACATGATAACAGGCAAATTCATTTCCGCATAGGATTTTATTTTCCCCGGATCGGTATAGTACGCAGAGCTTAGCGGACTTATATCGTAAAGCCCTATTCCCACGTGGCAGTGCCGGGCAAGCTTCAATAATTCTTCATCGGAATAGAATCTATTTGGGAAAAATACCTGTTTGGCAATTCCGAATGTTACTATCATATCACGGTGGGCAGCATAAAGATCGGCGCTGCAAATACCGATGATTTTTAACGAGTATTCCTGATGGTTCCGCAAAAATGCAAAAAGTCTTTCCAGTCCTTGCCCGGGCTTAACCAGACCAACAAATAACAGGGTGAGATGCCTTCCCGGAGCGATTCGCTTTGCAAAAACAGGTTTTACTCCCCACATGATGGTCGCATGCGTCGCGTTCTCGATAACCTTACCGTTCATGAGCTCATTGATTTTATTGCTTAAATAATAATGGAGGGTAACCCGGTCATGATAGTATTTTTTTATTTTCTCGTACCAAAACAGAAGACTGTTCGTCGCTGGAAAATAATCTCCGACCCAATAGACATACGTAATTTTTCTCAATAGCCGTTGCAGCGTCATTCCTATAAAGGAAATCGGATGGCTTGAAAGAACGGTAAGCTTTTCATCTCGGGAAAAATAAGAAAAAATAAACTTGAGGTAATGAGTGTACCAGCTTATGTAATAGAGAAAAATATTATCCGAAGACCAAACTTTTTTTTCTTCAACAAGTTTGCCGATATTATAGATACGTACCAAATTGCCACGATTTTTTAAACGGGGCATAACGATGTATACGACGAGTTTTTCCGTATGAGCCGCAAAATATTCCTCTATATGCCCGCAGAACTGGAGACTGGCGTACATGAATATATTTTTATATCGAAATGATTGTTTCATACTTTTTTAAGTATTGATACGATATTGCTTGATCCGTATGGCAGAGACTCCATGACCCTGTCAGCCCACTCGCCAAACGTAAGGAGCGGCTTATATTTCGTCAATAAATACAAAACGGAACAGACAACGAGGACCATTCCGCCTGTATAGTAGGTGGCAAGCTCATGAAAACCGACAAATTTTTTCAGAATTTGTTCCCTTGTATAGCGCCGTAGATGACCGATTCTCCGGTCATGCAGCCAATTGATAGGCCAAAAGAGAGGCAGGAGATACCGGAACGCTATGGGCATAGCGACCATGACGGAAGCACTCCGTTTCGTAACTCTGGCTATCTCTGTTATCGCTTCGGGCTCTTTCGGAAGATGCTCTAAGATCGCATTGGCTACCAACCCGTCCGCGACGTTACTGGCAATGGGTAACGATTCTGATGTACAACAGACAAACAACATTTTTTTTGCGATACCGAGTCTCAGGGCAAGTGCTTGCAGCCTGACCAGTTCACGCATTGTGAGATCGGTGGCTATGACATGAAATCCGCGCTTGGCAAGTTCAATCGCCATATACCCGCTCCCGGTAGCGTTGTCGATGGTCAGTCCGCCACGCTTTGGTTCACCGATGTCCAGAAATTTTCTGACATACCGGGCTTGCCACGGCTCAAGCACCCAATCCCCTCGCGCTTCGTCTTCATGTTCAAAATACTGTATTTGCCTACGCAAGTGCTCCGGAACTTTAGAAATGTCCACGAGTATCGGAATACCGGATCGAATTTCGTATGACCGATCGCACGAACGGCAAACAAGCATCGACGCGCTTTTCTTTAATTCGCTCTTACATGATGGACAACAAAGATAATCATACAGTGTTGTATTCATAGGCCCAATCCGGTAACGCTTCCGAATATTTTTTCCCAGGTATATTTCCGGGAAACCTCAAAAGCGACCTTTCTGGCTTTCTCAAGCTTTTTTGTATCATCGATCCACATCGTCATGGCTTTTGCGATTGCGGAAGCGCGATAGGAAATGACCTCTGCACAGCCAGAATTTTTTAGTGCCTGAGCATTATATGGCACGTTCGTCATGATGACCGGCAGTCCGCACGAAAGATAGGTCTTGATTTTAGTAGGATCCGCGTAATAGGTAAAATTATCCTCTTTGGCGCCCCGCGGGTCATACGTTGCCACCCCAAACGCACAACTAGAGAGTCTCTTTCGTATTTCTTCCTGATCCCACATCCATCCGGTGAACTCGACGTGTTTTCCAAGATGGAGCTTGCTCGCGAGTCGATGCAGTGACCCCTCCTCCTCACCGCCGCCAATGATTAACAAGGTCACATATTTAACTTTTTTTCTTACAGTAAACAGAGCTTCCAGAACTTTATCGACGCCTTGTTTTTTCAATAAATGTCCGACAAACACAATGCGATGAGCATCAAATGTAGTGTTGGGGTCGGCGATATCTTTTTCCCACATACCAACGGGAACCACGGTAACAGGGAAATCGCTCGCTTTGATTCCTAAAAATTTCTCTCTCCCTTCTGCAATTCTGGGCGATATATCCCAGCGTATATCGGCAAACCGGACACAGAGCGACTCTATCGCATGATACAAAACATTCAATACTTTTTGCCCAAACCGTTTCGGCGTGAAGTCTATGGAGTAAAAAACGACGCATCGGACCAATCCTAAAGCGCGAAGCAGCAGGCCTGCCAAGCAATTGAGAGGATCAACGCCGATATACACATCATACCTTCCGCGCAACCCTATAGCCCATACAATGGTCGTTAGAAAATCCACCCCAAACCACCAGGCGCTTCCCGAGGGTCGAGCAAACGAATACGAATGGAGCAGTTTCCCGTTTTTATAGAGATCTCTTTTGGATGTGGTATTCTCCGGACGAATCGGATGGGACAGATAAACCAATTCTTTCACCTGCTGCCCTACAAAATAATCACGCAAGGCTTGTGGAGCGCCATAATAAAGCTCGTGCGTTGAGATAATAACCCGAGAAGAAGTGGTTATGGAGCTTTGCATAAATCAAGGAGGATCCTATCGCCATCATAGGTGTAGCACCAGGCAGGATAATGAGACTGAAACTTGGATACGTCGGAGATGTACCAAATATGATCACCAACACGAGGAGTGTCGGTGTAAACACTATTCGCCTTCTTGCCCGTTATTGCTTCAATTTTACCAATAGCCTCAATGATTGACGTGTTGGAATACCGCGAGCCCCCCATATTGTAGACTTCCCCGCTTCGGGGTTTCTGATAAAACGCATAACATGCCGCAATAAGGTCGCTCGCGTGGATGTTATCGCGCACCTGTTTACCTTTGTAGCCGTTGATGGTGTAGGGAATGCCATCGCGGATACACTTAACCAGGTATGCCAAAAATCCATGAAGTCGGGCCGCCGAATGCGCCGGACCCGTGAGGCATCCGCCGCGAAATGCAACGGTTTGTAACCCGAAATATCTCCCGTACTCCTGCACCATAAGGTCGGCCGCGGTTTTAGATACACCGAAAATGCTGTGTGTAGAGGCATCGATAGTCATCGTTTCGTCAATACCCTTCCAATAGCGATGGGTTCTGGGCAATTCCCACCGCGTTTTTTTCTCAATCAATGGAAGCGTATTGGGGATGTCGCCGTATACTTTATTCGTTGATGTAAAAATGAATACGGCATCGCGGGCTTCCTCGCGCATGCACTCAAGAAGAATGAGTGTCCCCGTCGCGTTAATGGAAAAATCGGTCAGCGGCTCCTTGGCCGCCCAATCATGCGACGGTTGCGCTGCAGTATGAATGATGAGGTCAAACCTGTACTCCCGAAATAACGCTCGAATGCTCTTTTCATCACGAATATCAACGGCGTGATGTGTGTATCGTCTCTCTTCTTTGAGGAGTCTCTCCCGCACCCAACTCGTATCCCCGTCTGCCCCAAAAAAGTACTGCCGCAGGTTGTTATCGACTCCGTGTACGGCAAACCCCTTTTGGCAAAAGAATTTAACGGCTTCTGAACCAATTAAGCCAGCCGAACCGGTCACTAAAACTGTCTTTTTTTTCATTTCTATTTGAAATTTTTCGTGTACCACGCAACGGTCTTTTGTAATCCGTCTGCCAGTTTCGTTGTTGCTACAAACCCAATCTTTTCTTTGGCTTTTGTATTATCACTGTTTCTTCTAGGACTCCCGTCGGGCTTGGTGGAGTCAAAAACAATCTTGGGCGATTTTCCACTTACACGGACGATTGTTTCGATAAGCTGTCGGATAGTTATTTCCTCGTCGCTTCCCAGATTGACCGGGTCGGCAACGGCATAATTTTCCGTGGCTAACATCATACCCCGCACCAAGTCTTCCACATACAGAAATGCCCGTGTCTGACGTCCGGAACCCCATACAATTACAGGATCATCTCCGTCAACAACTCTTTTGATGAGTGATGGAACAACGTGTGTCGGCGTTGGCAAAAAATGATCACCTGGGCCGTAACAATTGTACGGACGAACAACGGCTATTTCCATGCCGAACTCTTCGTGGTAGTACTTAGCAAGAAGCTCATTGATGCGCTTGGCCCACCCATACCCCCCGTTCACTTCTTCTGGCTCACCGCGCAGTCCTTCGGACTCCGGAGTGGGAATTACGGCATCCGAGGGATATACTACTGCCGACGACACAGCCAAAAATCTCTCAACTCCGGCACGGCGCGCAGCATCAATCATCGTCGCTTGTATGAGAAGATTTTCCGAAAGCATCGTTGCCTTATGCGCCTGATTATAGGCGACACCGGCCGTTTTGGCAGCCAAATGCATGACCACGTCTTTGCCTTCGCAAGCATGGACGGCCGCGACCGGATCTTTACATTCCCCTTGGATGACCTCAGTATCTTTTTGCGCTTCTCGCTTGGTATCCACAGATGGATTGCTTACGTTATCCAATATGCTCACCCGGGCACCCGCCTCCAGGAGCTTACACGCCAGATGACTTCCGATAAAGCCCAATCCTCCGGTAACCAACACTCGTTTATCGCTCCAGAAGGTATTCATACGCTTAGGAAGTAAATATCTTAACAATCGTATCCATCTCTTTTTTCGTAAGCTCCGGGTTGTTGGCAAAGTACAAACCCTGTTCATGGATCAGTCGTGCGTTGGGACAGGAGGTATCGGCGAGAGCAGGGACATATTTTTTGAAAAATGGCTGGTTCGTCATATCTCCCCCCACCACCGGACGGATTTCCACTTTACCGTCACAACGCTTCACCAGTTCATCCCGAATCTTCCGTGCGCGGCATACGAGCGGTACGGCAAAGTTAGACAAAACATCCAGATGATCAAACCGAACAGGATAGTAAAGATCACTCCTGCCATAAATGGGCTCTGCCATCACATGAAAATTACTCTCTCGCTTCTGTACAATTTCATCAAGATATCGAAGCTGCGTATTTCCTAAGAATCCTTGTATCTCGGTCGTTCGAAAGTTATAGCCAAGATCATAAAACGTATAGCGGGAATAAAACGTTTCATTGACGCCGTGCTTGAGGCGAATCTTCAGCTGCTTTTGCTCCGTCAGATGCCGGTCCCACCCATGGGCTCGAACCAATTGGAGGGCAGTGTCCAACTCTTCGCTATCTGTGCATACTGCCCCACCTTCTACGGTAGACATGTGGTGGCCAACGTAAAAGGAAAACGTGCTCGCCAGTCCCCAATTGCCTAATTTTTTTCCTTTATACACGCTGCCGAGCGATTCACAAGCATCTTCGAAAAAAATAATGTTTTCCTTTCGGCAAATACTCGCAATTCGATCGACGTCATCACAAAAACCCAAAAGGTGAGTCAAAAAAAACGCCTTGATGCGATGATTTTTCAAAGATGCGAGAAGCTTCCGACTGGATACGTTAAGCGTATCCAGTTCTACGTCTATAGGCACAGGCGTAAGCCCCAGCTGGATAAGCGGCATGACATTGGTCGACCAGGTAAGCGCCGAAAACCCGACCGGATCGCCTTTTTTTAGCTTGCCTAGGTTAAGGAGCGCCTGGATAAGGGCAAGATTAGCGGAACTTCCGCTATTGACAAATACACAGTGCTTTCTCTCCTGGTACCTGGCAAACCCGCGTTCAAAAAGTCTGCATTGCTGCCCGATGCTTAATTTATCCGATTGAAGAATAAAATCACAAAGCTTCCGCTTCGTCTCTGTTTCGTGATAAAAGGTGGATTTTATGAGTGGAATCATAGATTCGTAGTATACCATGCAATAGTACGCCGAAGCCCCTCGTCAAGAGACACCCGCGGCTTCCACCCTAATACCCGGCTAGCTTTTTCCCAAGAAACGTACTGATCCGTTATTTCTCCTTCCCGATCCTCTTCTATTCTGACAATCTCAATCTTCGCACCCATAAGCTTCCCGATAGTTTTGATAATATCCCGAACAGCTACAGGCATACCCGCCCCAAAGTTAAAGATGCGATTGCGCTCCAATTTTACGTCGGATATAGCGCCAAGCATGAGATACGCTTCTACTGCGTCGTCTATATAAAGATACTCCCGTTTGGCTGTCCCTCCCCACATAGGTAAAGGTTTCTTTTGTAATGCATAGCGAAGTGTTTTCGGTATCAGCCGGGTAAAATTCATGTCTCCAGGGCCGTATATATTTGCAAACCGGGGAATCACGACACCGAGATTAAAGCTATCCGCATACGATTGTGCTAGAAGATCAGTGATCGTTTTGCTTGTTTCATACGGCCGGGATGGCCGCGGCGGATCGTCCTCAAAAAACGGCGGTTTACCCTCTCCATAGACGTGTGCCGTTGACGCAATGACGACTCGTGACACACGATAGACTCTTGACAGCTCAAGGACGTTGAGCGTGCCCATGAAATTAGTCTTGAATGTATCGTACGGGGCTGCCTGACCCTTTTCCACCACTGCCTCTCCGGCTAAATGAAAGACAACACCCGGGTTTTTTTGGAAAAAAGGCTCAAGCATCTCTCGGTCGGAAACATCGTTTTTCCCGTTTTTCCGGATTACCGGTATCACAACCGCTCCAAACGACGTAAGTGCATGTGTCAAGTGTACACCCACAAATCCACCCGCACCGGTCACTAAAACCCGCTTATGTTGCCAATAATCTTTTTGCATATCGGGTAACGAACGACTTTATTATAACCCAGCTATACATGACGACAAAACTAAACGAAAGAAACGGGTGGAGGAACCAGGCAATATCACGAATCTTCCTATATCCTCGAATACTATCGATAAACGGAATTACCACGGTCGCACATATGAGAATAGATAAAAATAATTCAAAAATTCCTCTCCTGGACAATATTCCGTACCTTCGTACAGGCTTATCGGATGTCTTATCCAGTCCCCGCTGATACTGACTGAAGAACAGCATGCGTCGCTTCAAAAAATCCCATATACTCCCATATCCCGTTAAATGTAATATCGTATCTTTCACAAAGGCAAACGTATCGAATCCTTTGGTAATCAGATCAATGTTCACGTCCATATCAAAATACATCCCCGGAGAAGTTTTCGCATACTTCATGAGTATTGCGCGTCGTACCAAAAAGCCATTGGCGCCTATCGTCGTCATAGTTTCCGGCTTAAACCGAACCGTATCATATCCCCCGTAGTCTTTTACAAGTCCGGACGCTTGATACGTATCATATATATAGGAAAGCCTGTCTGCTTTCCCCAAATACCACACCAGCGGGTCTCCGGCGCCAAAAAGTGCAAAATAGCGGTCCAGAAGTGAAGCGTAAGGATCATAATGATACCGGAGTGTTTCCACGCCAACCACGTCTTTTTGTTCCAATAATGGCTGTATCATATTTTTTAGCCATACATCGTGCGGCAGTACATTATCATGATCGATCATCGCAAGTATTTCGTTTTTTGCATGACGGATACCCGTGGCCTTGTTGTACTCTGCACTCTGCTTGGTCGGATCCACAGCTATCCACCGCACGTTGTAGGCAGAGGCGATATCACGGGTCGTATCCGTCGATGCCCCATCAGCAATGATGATCTCTATCCTATCTTGCGGATACTTCTGACTCCGAATGCTTTGCAGGCAGCGCCCGATCGTCCGCGACGAATTATGCGCGGCGATGACAACACTAATGGTGGGAAAATTTCTGTTTTTCATAAGTGCGCGCCAACAACGACAAGCTTGCCTTCGTCACATCCTTCCACCGGAGACTTTTTACCCAAGTTATCCCATTTTCCTGATACTTCCGGTATTGTTTCGGATGTTGATAGAGCCAAACAGCTTCCCGCGCTAACGATTGCGGAGAATTATCACGTACCACAATGCCTGTTTTCCCGTGCTGCACCACCTCCGAGAGACCATGGGTATTATATACGACCGACGGAGTACCCTGACTTGCAGCCTCCAAGACCACAAGACCCCAGCCTTCCTTTACAGACGCATGAAGAAGGACATGCGCATGACGCATAAACAGAAGCTTTTTCTCTTCTGATACATATCCAAAAAAATTAACCCTCGACCGGATATCAACTGACTTCAGGTTGTTTTTTATAGTTGCTAGATAATCTCCTTCCCCGGTACCGACAACCCATAATTGAGCGGTGGGTAATAGGTCATAAATCATGGAAAATGCACGGATAACTTCCTCAATGCCTTTCATTTTTACGATTCGGCTGACAAACAAGAATGTTGGTTCTTGTTCTTTTTGCGGAAGTTTAGAAATAACCCGACTAAGTGGAGGACAGGGTATTGCTGTACACTGATCAGCAGGTACTCCATGTCTCACGAGATCGCGGATTGTCGCTTGGGCATCCGCCCAAAATGGTATGTTCCGATAGAGCCGGAGATAGAGTAACTCCATCGCTCTCCCAACAATATTTATGGGAAATGGATACATGCTATCCCAAATATCACCCGCGACTTCATGAATAAATGCGACGATAGGAACCCGTACATAGAGCGGGGTAAAAAAAGGAATGCCGTGAATTTCATCGACAACAATATCAAACTCTTTCCGGTGTAATGCATAATATATCGGTGCCGCCAGATAGACCGTCAGGGATCCGGCCCATCGCACAATTTTCACCCCGGAAATAAATTCTTCACTGCGTTTGTTATTGAAGCCTGCGGTAAACCATGTAACGGTATGTCCGGCTTTCACCCATGCTTTTGCGTGCTCGAGCGTAACTATTTCCGCGCCGCCTGATTTAGGGTGTTTACTATCACGCCAATTGAGAATAAGAATACGCATGGGTTTATCCGACGTTTACGCGGAAATTAAGTTCAGGGTCGAAAAGCCACCTTCTCTTATTTGTCGTGTCATAATAGCGAAGTAAACGAAGGCGATAAAAAACTGCCAGCGTATCCCACAAGGTATTAAGTGCTATTTTCAAAAAATTCGTATTCGTAATACTGGAATCTCCGTTAAAATTAAGCTCTACCGGGGCTTCATAAATCCGCACGTAGCCCAAGTGGTACGCTACCGCAAGAATCTCTATATCAAATGCGAATTGTTTGACAAGAAGCCGGGGTAATACGTCCTCCAGCACTTCCCTTCTGAATAATTTCATACCAACCTGTGAATCACGGATCGTAAGCCCAAACAGAAGTTTGATTATAATCTGGTATCCCCATGAGAGGAATTTGCGGTCGTTAGGGTAGTTGATTTTAGAAGCCGGATGCCGCTTACTGCCAACGATGATATCTGCATTGTACCAACGGAAATGCTCAAGCATCATGGACAACCCTTCTTCTTTAATATCACCGCCTGCGTCGATAAATCCGATAATATCTCCGTGACTTTGCGCCATCCCGTACCGTACGGCGTACCCTTTTCCGTGATTCGTTTTATAGCCTGTGCAAAATATGTGTGGTGATTTAACCGTTTCTGCTTCTTGCCTACTTCGATCGACTTCTCCATCGATAACGACAACCACTTCATATGGATTGCTAAGAAGCTCCAATTCACCAAGTATAGATCGCAGATTTTTCGCAATAGTTTTTTCCTGTTTATAGACGGGAATGATGAGAGAGAGAAGATGAGGTTTTCGCCGTTCCATACATATAGTATAGCAAAAGTAACGTAAAAAGACCTACGGAGACTGCTATGTTTACCCCTATGACCTGAGAAATCGAATTATGAAACAAAACGAGGAGGAGCGTTTGCAAAAGAGCACATGCCGACGTAATAATCCACACGTTTACCTTGTCCAAAGCCAAAAGTATCTGTATCAGAATGCTTGAGAGAGAGAAAAAAGACATGAAAATAGCAAACATCCCCATATATTGTGCCGCTCCATAAAATGCTTTTCCGAAGGCAACGAGTACAATCCCGGGTGCGATAAAATAGAATGCCGTCAACCCAACACAGACCATCCCGATGATAAGAAGTCCGATCGCCACGAGTCGCGAGTGCCCCTTCCCGCTTGCGTTCCGTTCCGATACTACCGGAAAAAGCACGAAACTCACAGCTCCGGTCGCGTAAAAGAGCACTTTCCCCAACACAGAGAGCGATGCGTAAATGCCGGCTTCGAAACTGGTAAAATAGTGCTTCACTAACAAAACATCCTGACTAAACAGGAGCGTAATCCCGAGTGTGGTGATAAGCGCCGGTACGCTAAAGCCCAGCGCCTCCTTCCTGTTTATCGTGATGGGCTTCTCTTGGATATGCGCAAAAAATCGAAGAGGGATAAACGAGAGTCCATAGGCGATACTATTGGAGAAAATATTACTCACGAGTGTCCACCCCACGCCAAAATAGGCAAACAACGCACCCAATACGAGACGAAGCGTCATACCTACAGTTGCCAACACACTAGAGGCGGTAAATAGCTGAAATCCCTGCATGGCGCTCCCGTTGACGATACCCACCATGAATGTCGCGAAAATAAGATACAACCATACGACATACCACGAAGACTGAATACGCAAAAACGAAGCGACTGCTTGTGAAAAGAAAAAAACAACAATAAATCCAAAAATTTCTATGAGAAAAATTTTTACCGTAGCAATCCGAATGAGACTTTTTGCCTGTCCTTCTTGATTTTTAGCCTTTAATACGGAAAAAAATTTAACTAACACTGTCTGAATGACGCTGGATGGAACATTCAGGATGTAGAAAAGAGCAAGAAGTGCAGCTAATTCTCCGTATGCTTCCGTGCCTAATATTCTGCCAACGAACACATGATAAAGCCATCCGGCGATATTGGCGCCCATAGACCCGATCAATACCACAGTGCTATGCCTGAAGATGGGATGATGGATGATTCTTTTGATATTACCCATAAGTAAATCGTTGAGAGAGAAGCGTACCGAGTGCGACAACACCGTCCCGCCATGTCAACTTTTTCCCTTCCGAAAACTTGCGGCCGAAGTAAGAGATGGGCACTTCGTAAATCTGGTGACCGGCTTTAAGTATTTTTGCCGTAAACTCCGGCTCAAAGTCGAACCGGCGGGCGTGGATGGATATCCCGTCCATGACAGTACGCCGGAATACTTTGTATCCGGTCTCCATATCGGTGATGTTGGTATTATACAGAATATTCGTCACCCATGTCACGAACTTATTGCCAAGAGCGTAGAGGTACATGGTGGAAAGATGCGGTCCCAAAAATCGCGATCCGTAGACGACCGTCACCCGTGGATCGGTAAAATATTCCAGGAGCCTTGGGTAATCCGTCGGGTTATACTCCAGATCCGCATCCTGAAGGAGAACAACGTCGCCTGTAGCGTGCTTCATGCCCTCCATAACCGCCGTGCCTTTCCCCTGATTTTTCAACTGAAAAATGACCGTTGCTTTTTTTTGCCATGACGCAAGAATATCGCGCGTCTTATCCGTCGACCCGTCATCCACAACAATCACCTGCTTTTTCCAGTCTTTCAGTTTGACGGCAAAGACACGTTGGAGTACTTCGCCAACTGTTGCCTCTTCGTTGTATACCGGAATGATGATGGATAATGTCTTCATGAGATGAAGTAGCCTCGTAAAAATCCTGTTGTAGCGTATATGAGTATGGCAAAAAAGACAATGAGAAGCATGATTTTCCCTCCTGTCGACTTTATTTCCCCTAAAACACTAAATAACGGAAACGCTGCCAAGAGGTATCGCGGCATCGAAGAAAGTGTACCGGTAAGTGTGGGCAAAACCAGGACACACGCACTATAAAGCAGGATAGCGGCATCATACCGTTTCCGCCACGCAATCAGCAGAAAAACCATTCCCAAGATAAATGAAGACACTTCTAAGACTGCCACGTAATAGAGAAGTTCTCCGGTAGGTACCGTCATAAATATCCGTAAATACCGCCAAAATACTTGAGGGAGGAAAATGAGTTCCCCGCCGCTTCGCCCGGCGCCAAACGCCGATTGGACATGAAAGAATGCCAACGGATCTCCGATAGTCCTCCATAGATACATCATGTATGCAAAAAGACCCGTAAACGCAATGACAACCGTCCATGAGCGTCTTCGCGCGGCGAAAACAAGCGGAATGATGAGAAAAACACCAACCAGCCGCGTCGCGCTCGCAAGGCCGATAAAGCATGCAGCAAGAATCCAATACTTTCTTTTTATTGCAAGAAGCGCCCCCGCCGCTAATGCAAAAAAAACGCTTTCTGAATACGCGGCCGCAAAAAAGAAGCTTGCCGGATAAAGGAGAAGAAACGCAATGGTCCACGCTCGACTCCGCGCCCTTTCCAAATATTGCCAAAAAAGAAAAAGACCGATCAGAAAAGCGACATGAGAAATAAGGACTGCAACACTCTCATACGGAAGCTTGGTTGCAAATACAAAAAAACGGATAAGGATGGGATAGAGAGGAAAAAAAGCCGTCTGGTATACGCCGTAGCCGGCCTTAGCAATACTCGTATAGTGCGCGCCGTCAAAGTTGGCCCACGGGGTCAATTGTCCCAGAAAGTTATCCCGTAGCGGCCAGAATGCGGGCGCAATACGTTCTATAGCAAACAATATCACTCGCCACAGCACAAACAACCCACCTATGATGAGCGTATCAGGATATTGCTTTTTCATAAGACTCTATTGTCTGTTGAGCAACACGCTCCCAGGAGAACCGCTGTACCCATTTGGTTTGGGCGTTAATGAGAGCCTTGCGCTTGACGTGGGTCATCGTGATGGCCTCCAGAAGCCCGCGGGCGATATCCTGCGGGTCGCTCGGATCCACGGCAATTGCCGGACCTGCTATCTCCGCTAGACTCGATGCGCGGGAAGATACAACCGGCGCTCCACAGACAAAGGCCTCCAAAACCGGCAACCCGAACCCCTCATAGTGTGAAGGCTGGATATACACGCATGCCAGAGAGTAGAGAGCAAGTAGATCTTCAGACGGCACAAACCCCGGTGTCATAACTTTGTCACGAATACCAAGCCTATTGATGCTCGCATGGATCGCATCGGCCTCGGCCGATCGGTCGATAAACGCTTTACCGACGAGGACAAATTTGATATTTGATATTTGATATTTGATATTGCTAAATGCTTCCAGCATTCCGAGGATATTCTTGTTCCAGTTAACATCTCCCACATACAACACAAAGCTTTCAGGAAGGTGATATTGTTTTTTGACTCTCGCAAGCTCTGCTTCATCTTTAACCTGCCCGAACTTTGGTGAGGCTGCCAAGGGTACTACATCAATTTGGGCCTCCGGAAATCCCGCAATACGCTCAATATCTCTCTTGGAACTTTCCGAATCTGCAATAATGCGGCTGACTCGTACAAGCCTCATACGCTGATAGCGCCATTTCAACCTACCGCGCAATCCCGCAGGAAAATGTTCCGGAAACACCAACGGAATGAGGTCGTGAACGGTAATGACTGTAGGTTTATGATAAAAAAATGGCAACGTAATGAAGAAAGGATCAAAATACGGGTAATGGATGAGTTCAATAATATTGGGTATCTTTTGTCCTCGAGTAAAAAAGTAGTACGAATGATTACTTTCGTATTTTTGTAACGATTCAATCAATAATTGAGTATAGATTCCAACACCCCGGTCCTTATGGCCGGTTTCTAGTGGTGTGATATCAATTGCTATTCTCATAGGCATACATAAGTATAGTACAATATCCCCAATTATGTCTTATCCCTTTCGTCAAGCAAAAATTCTCATAACCGGCGGATTAGGATTTATCGGAAGCAACCTCGCAATCGCGCTCGTCAAAAGGCACGCAATGGTAACTATCGTTGACAACCTCACTCCCAACCAAGGAGGAAATCTTTTTAATATCGACCCTATCAAAAAAGACGTCGCGGTAAATTACTGCGATATTCGCGACGTTTCTGCCATGGAACAACTCGTAAAAGGCAAAGACTATATTTTCCACTTAGCCCGGCAAACTGATCATATGTTAAGCCAAAAGGATCCGTTCCCTGATATCGACATCAATATCCGCGGTACCACGATCATCCTGGAAGCATGTAAAAAATATAATCAGCACGTAAAATTCATCTACACCGGCACACGCGGCCAATACGGAAAAGCCATAACGTTGCCGGTTTCCGAAGACGCGCCGACCAATCCGCGGGGTATCTATGAAGTCACTAATCTTGCGGCAGAAAAAATAGTCCAAATCTATCATGATATTCATGGCCTCCAGGCCATCATGCTCCGGCTCACTAACATTTATGGCCCTCGCTCACAGATGAAGCATGATCATTTCGGTATCGTCAACTGGTTTATCCGCCTCGCTCTGGACCAAACGCCGATACCCGTGTTTGGAGATGGACTGCTTCAACGTGACTTTATATATATCGATGACGCTACTAACGCAATACTTAAAACTGCAGCCTCTGAAAACTGTTATGGAGAAGTATTAAACATAGGTAAAGAGAAGGCTGAAACGTTTCTTCACCTCGCTAAAACAATAGTCAAATTATCAAAAAACGCATCATATACCTTTGCACCGTTCTCCAAGGAACGAGCGAGCCAGGAACCGGGACATTTTGCAAGCGACATCACCAAAATCCATCGACTCACCGGCTGGCGCCCTAAAACCACACTCACCACCGGACTAGTCAAAACCTTAAATTACTACAAAAAATATAGAACATACTACTGGTAAATCATGAAATCCTTATCTTTCCTCATCCCCGCGTATAATGATGAAGCAACGATTGCAAAACAGGTTACCCAAGCCCGCTTCGTAGGAATAAAACTCGGTATTCCGTTTGAAATTATCGTAATCAATGATTGTAGCGAAGACCAAACAACCCAAATCCTAACGAACCTCGCCAAGCGTTTCAAGGAACTTCGAGTACTTATTCATGCAGTAAACAAAGGATATGGAACAACGATAAAAGAACTCTACTATGCTGCTAAAAAGGAGTGGCTCTTCACGATCCCCGGGGATTATCAGGTAGAGGCTAAAGAACTCCTCAATCTCCTGCCCCACGAAAAAAATGCGGATATGATACTCGGATGGCGCAATAGCCGCAATGATTCCGGAATGAGACAATATCAGTCACTCATCTACAATTGGATCATCTCCTTCCTCTTTGACACGAAAACCCGTGATGTGAACTCGGTCCGCCTCATGAGATCACGGATCATGAAATCAGTAGCGCTTCGTAGTAAATCTGCGTTTGCCGATGCCGAACTTACGATTAAAGCAAAATTGTCTGGATTTAGAATAATGGAAGTCCCCATTGGTCACCGATACAGACATGACGGAACTGGTACAGGCGGTGGTGGCAAAATCAAAGTAATCCTCCCAACTATCCGGGAAATGCTCTTCTATAGATTGGGGATATTATAATGAACCATATCAAAGAGGTCATTGAAAATATATCCATAACGAGACGAAACGGGGTCTCATTAAAACTTACGGCGATACGATGATCTCCTTTAGGAACAGGAATAGTTATCATCCCTTCTGCGTCCGGATTAACTGACGAACTCTTCCCGTCTATAGATACGCGCCAACCAGGATAGTAAGCGACATGGACACGAACCATTGCGTCAGTAATCAAATGGACATTCTCTAATGCAACTGATCCTTCTCCGGAAATTATTTCCATTCGCGCTTTAGGCCGATCCGGCTGCCAGGACATCCATCTGGTAGAAAAACTATTTCCCAGCGATGAAGTGCCATCCGTGAATTCACGTTTTGAGAGATAGTAGGCATCCGGTCTTGAATCATAGAGTACCGGCTTGGTATAAGAAAAAGAAAGTATGACTGTAAGCATCATAGTGCCGATAAAAACCATACGCCAACGAAGCCGGGAGAATATTGTTGCAGTTAAAAACGGGGTTGCAACAATCACTATGGACAATAACCTCCATGGATATTGAAGATTAGTGAGGATCGGTATCCGTTCCCAAATGGGCATACTGATCTCTAACATAAGGAAAAATGCAACTGCGATCGCGCCCGTAAAAAGCGTCGGTTTGGGCGTTACCAGAGACGCGACAAAAAGCATGAGCGGCACGATCCCTATCTGATAGGACATTTCATCGAGAGCGTAACCCGGACCGGAAAATCCCGTACCCCATGAAGGAATGAGAAGTTGTGCAAGTTCGGGAAAATGGTCCTTAAAATTGACAGTGTTGAGTCCTGTGACATATTCCCTTTCCATCAGTGCAGGAACCCAGAAATACGAAGTCAAAATAACACCTACGACTAACCAGCGCAGCATAGATCTGTCCGTCATCCATGCATAGAGGAAAAGGATGGGGAGGAATATCATCGCCATGATATTGTGGCTTAAGATTATTCCGGCGGTTGCCAGAGCAAGAAGCGTTTTTTTCTTATACGCGATGCTTGCCAGAGACATAAACACAAACCCAAGAGCCAATACCTCCCCGACAGAGCCGCGGACAAATATATCTACGAACCAATACGGTGTAAACGCACCGACGATACTTCCTACTGTCGCAGAAAAGACTCCATACAATCGTTTCAACCAAAGATATGAAGCAGCTACAGCACTGACATATCCAACAGCCATCGTCAGCCGGAAGGAATCTGCGAGGCTCCATCCGAAAAAATGAAACAATGAGCCGATGTAATTAGGCAATGGGTAAAAAAAAGTAAATAGCGGCACGCCGTAACCGCTGTTTAGGCCGGGAGCCCATCGCGGAAAAAGATTACCCGCCGCAAGCATTTTGCCGAACTCATAAAACCGTATAAGATGATACTCCCCATCGTGTGTCGGCAAAAATCCCGGTATAAAAAGATACCGTATGGCTATCAAGCTCACGACGAGAACGATCAGTAATCCCTTCATTGTAACAATCGTATTCCGGTGTAATTTACCCATAGTGTATATATTGACAGGAACGCCATCCATAAGCGTACTCTCCCTGCGGACCAAAAATAAACCAATATGACCAAAAGGAAAGAGAAGTCCAATGCATATCGATACCCGAACTGCATCCAACCTGTGTTGTAATACAAAAGAGACGGTAGAGCGGTTACTACTATTCCCGACCATATGGCCTTAATAAAAGGCAAATACTTACGTTTTGACGTAATCCAAAATAATGTGCCCAAAGAAACGATTAACACCGGACTTAAGGAAAAAATGGAGTTTCCCATAAGATCAATACTCATGGTCGGTCCGTTTACCCATGCAAACCCGGGAGGTACCACGATCATGTGCCATACATTCGTAGGAAGATAGGATAGCGAAAGCATCCCATATTGTTCCCGCTTGGCGGCTAGCTCCGGGGCTTCTTTGAGAAACCGGTGTCCGGTTTCAAAAGGATTTCCGAAGCGCACGGCGTTATATACCAAGAAAACAACCAATGCAAAAAGGATAGGCAGTATGACCGCGCTGAATTTTTGCATTCGTTTAACGTCATACGCTAAAAGAAACATCGGAATAACAATCAAAAGTCCTACCGTGGGCCTTCCGAGTAATGCAATGCCGCAAAACGTTGATGATAACAAATAATCTTTGACCGAACGTTTCTTTTTAAGTATCATGGCCATCCCGAGCACACCAAAGAATGTCGAAACGACCTGATTCACCTGCCAAATGCTCCCTACGGTAGTCAGATAATATTGCATTGTCCCGAATGCGTAAAGAAACGTAAAAAAGATCGTGGTCACCTTCGGAGTCTTTACAAACCAATCCTTCCGAATCCGCTCAAGTATCCACCACACGGAGGAAACGGTGAGGCTGCCAAAAAGAAGGCTTGTATACAGGGCAGGAACGTATCTCCCGCCGGCAAGGAGTTGAAGTGGTATGTGGACAGCGGCAGCTAATGCTCCCCACGTCATATACCAGCGGCCGTTATAGAGAGCAAGATCGTAGGTCATCGGAGGATTTGGAATGTCAAGCCTTCCCTGCCGGAGTGCTGCAGCCATAGGATTGATGTAGTCTATGGTCCACGGCGGCCGAAACGTCCATTGGGTGGCCGTACCAAAGTACACCACAAATACCGCCGCGACGATAACCACCATAGGGATCAATTTACTTGCGGCCGCAAATTTATTGATCCCTTTAAAGTTCATAGAGAGTGACTGTTTCATCAAGGTAAACGACAGGCAATAAAGATTTAACCTTTCCCTCGTCCACGGTATATGGAAAATCTTTTCTATCATTTGGTATTGCTAGGTAACGTATATGTTGTTTCCTCATTTCTGCTATCGTATCTTGATTGAAATTGGCTAGCCACGTATCAATTTGCTTTCTTCTTCCCCAATAATCATATCCCATGACGGAGACGTAATATTCGTGCCCGAGGTAGGTCTTTCTGCCGGCAAGTGTAACAGCATCGTAGAGCGCAGGCCGAGCGATGAACATGCTTGACGGATCGGTCTTGGTTTGTATCCACTGCATGAATCGGTTTCTTGGTGCATCATCCACCATCAACTGATAGTCATTTTTTACCACCATGAGATTGAATATTCCGGAAGCCGTCGCGAAAAAAAACATGCTTACTGCAAGAAGCTTCCACCCTAAACCACGTTTTTTCCACCAACCCATCAATAGATTTGCTATAAAAGGAAGCGATAGTGCTGTCGCATAATTTATTAGCGAATGGTTATGTTCTATGCGATAACTTATTTGCACCGTATTGGCTATGAGAAAAAGCACTCCGGCGCCAATCATTAACCTTTTTCCAATGCCACTCGTCAATCGATATGCAAATGGCATGAGAAACACAATGATACCGAGATTATATACCCAAAATTGCGCCCAGGAAGCAATTGAGAATGGTCGGGGTGCCAGATACCCGGGATTCCATAGTTGGCTTATTCCGGCTCCTGGTCGCACGGAAATAATCTGTAACAGATGAGGCGCCGCAGAAAGAGTCGCTGCTGCCACAAACAATACCAACGCTCTATTTCTCTTTCCTAAGAGAAGCGCGATCGCCACGATTCCGGTTGCCGCGGCGACCACGACGTGAACTCTGGTTGCGGCTCCTATGACGAGACCAATAAGAGCCCATCTGCTATCCTGTATCCGCTTGTTGCTTTTCAGCCACCCGACGATTACCCAAATCACGGTAATGCCGATTGCCATCCCGGCTATAAGATGCCGCTGATTGAGATATGGCGCGAGTGTTGAATAAATCGTAATAAGTGACCCATCAAACGGCCCTTGATGGAGGTAATCCGGAAACCGCCAGAGATAGGAAAAGAATGAGAGATCCTTGGGCGCCTGTTTGAAAAATTCGACAAACGAGAGATTACCAGGTAAAAGAAAAAGAATGATGGAAAGTATTCCTCCTAACCGATACAAGCCGTAAAGTAGGATAGTCAATGCCACGGCGCTCACGCCATTGAGTGCATAGTCAATGCGTATCCCCGACCGAACGAGTTGACCCGCCAGCCAATCTACTGCGTAGTGATACACCAACGGCTTTCCCGGAAAAAATGGCGATTCCGCGGGAGCGTTTTGTCCCCACGCAAATGAGCGGATAAGCGAAAGATGTAGCCCGAAGTCTCCCACTTCGTGCCGCGCGATACGAAATTGCGTGCTACCTGCATCGTACCCAAAGCTTTTTGCCATAAGCCACCAGGAAAATCCGAGCAGCATCAATATGAGGATGATCTCAGCGAATACGCGTTTTACCATAGATGAAGGTGCTGATAAAGGGCGGTACGAACGTCACTATTTTTTTCATGAGCGGCGTCATCCCGCTCCATGAGCGTGTATAGAAAAACGGAACAATCCGCAGCATAAGTCCAAAAGAAAATCCGTAGGATGCCGCGTGAAGTATGGTCGGCTTATCAATAAGGGCTAGAAACGTAAGCGGCCAGATGAAATACCATGCATACATCTCTTCCCGCAGAGGCGACAAAAAGAAAATTGCATACATAGCGACACTGGCCCAATACCAAACCCGCTGCAAGGGGATTTCTGGATGAAATAAACGCCAGATAAATATTGGTACCAAAAATACTGTTGCTCCCTTGATGAATATGGAAGCGATGAGAAGTAGTAACCCTACCACAAACTGTCGTCTCTTTAGAAACAAAAACGAAGCTAACGCTAGGGCCATCATTACTACGTCATTGTGTCCATCGACAAGCGTCGAAAGAGTGACTAACGGATTGAGCGCAAAAAATGCAAGGGCTACAGCTCTTTTTCCTGATGCAACCCAAATAAGATAACAAAGGAGAATGTACCAGAGCGTGATAAAAATCTTAAACGTGAATATCGAGGCCAATAAATTTCCCATACTCAAATAATGAGGTACGGCAGTCGTCGCGATCCATACCGGGCCGTAAAGTGCTACCTTATTGGCAGCGTGGAGGAAGCCAAAGCTCGGATCATTGAGAATATCAATCGGCATGATGATGTACGGGTTTTCCCTATATAAAAATGTCACCTTGGCGGTTGCAATGTAATTGAAGATATCGTTTGACAGGGCAGGATAAGCCCAAACTAAAATAACCATAGTACCGATAATGAGATACCACACGTGTTTTGAAGTCAGTAATCCTCTTTTTATTCTATGCAATGTCCAAAAATACCAAGCAAAAAGTACCGCGATAGTCACCGTATACCACACGGTGGGGTAAAGAGTTTTGAAGTAAATGATTGAGTGAAGTGATGGAATCCCCGGAAGCAAAATATTTGCATCAACAAACCCCCAGGAAAGAATAGCAAACATGATCAAGCTAAAATAATAAAAAATATTTATCGCCATATTTTTTGTATCGCCCATCGAATGGTCCAAACCCCCACGATATAGGAAACCGGAAAAAGCGGTAAGAAAAACCGTGAAGAAACCACTCCTAAGGAAAGAAATGCGCTCAAGACCACGACCCAAAGAATAAGAAGCGTTATTGGTTCTTTGATTGATACTTTTCGCGCCGCGAAGATTCCCATGGCAACAAATCCCAAGAAGGTGCTTACCGGCCAGGTCCATCTCCAGTCATCAGCAGTAATGATGCGCATATCGCCCCACCACGCCTGCCATTGATTAAAAAGAAGAAGCCGCCATACCGAAAATGGAAATATAAGCTTGCTTTTCTGGTATAAAAAAATCCACTTCTGAAATCCGAAAAAATCGGCAATGGTATACCCACTCATGAAGGTTCTGACATAGGAAGCCACAAAAATAATACCGGAAATACTCAACCACAGAATTAATTGCGCTATATGCTTCCATTTTCGTTGCAGCAATAAATACACCACAAATGTGATAACGAGAAGAATCCCCGGTATAATCGTCTTTGTTGCCATAACCAACCCAATCATAGTCGCCGTAATAAAAAATGTTCCTTTTCGTCTCTCCCAAAGAAACGCCGCGATCGCAAATAATATCCACGGAAGCTGAATGATGTCCAGAAGCGGCGCGGTACGGATTTGACCCAAAAAAAGAGGCTCGGTGGCAAGCACGGCAACGGGAATAAGAGCTACTACTTTATCCTTAAGTGTTATAGAGCCTATGATCCATACTCCAATAAGAGTAAGAATGGCCAACGGCAGTACTATGAACTTATCGTTTTTCATAAAGAGAATAAAAAGCCCGATCATGTATTTCCCGAGTGGCGTGTGTTCCGAGTTAATGAGGATAGGATCTACACCCCGTATATAGGCTCCTGCCGCGTAACTAAATACCGTCTCGTCGGGAATAAGACCTGCGTTTTCTTTTTTCCGATACTGCGACGAATCATATGCAGATTGATATCCCCGATAGATGTCATCGGTATAATACGGATACGTATACGAAGACCACACCGGCGCGATCGCGCGATAAAGCGCGATAGCAATAACGGCCAGAAGAATCATTGAGACAAACGTTCTCATTGCCGCAGGAGGAGCGCTCTGTTGAGCTCCTCGTGAATTCGAAGTGTCTGTGGTTTTTCCCGTTCAGGACGCCAAATAAACTCCTCCGGCAATTCACCGAGAAGCCTACCGATAACTTTTTTATGTTCATTCATCGCTTCTATAAACTCCGCCCCTTTAAGCGAATCAGAAACGTGTTGCAGTGCCGCATTGGATCGTTCAAGAGCATTAATCGCTAAAAGGTATTGGCCATACTCAAACAGCGTTTTTGCTTCCACCAATGCTTTATCTGACTGTCCCAGGTAATACCGGTACGAGGAGAGATTCCCCCAATACCAATATCGTTTCACCTCATCAATAAAACGGGATACTCGATATAATTTATTTCCGGGCATGAAGGAAGGATATGGCAGGACGTACGCGGCATCTGCCGTTGCCGGAAAAAATAATATTGCCAAAAATAAGATAAGACTACCGATCACTTTTAGCATATCGTAGATAACTAAGAGGATGATGCAGCGCTGAAAATATTGCAAACAAAAATCCCCAGTAACCATCAATAAACCCCTTGTGCCGGAAAAAAATAAGAAAAAAGGTAACGGTGGGCTTAAGCGCGTTGAAGATAAACCACGTCACTGGGGTAACGGCAAGTTTTTGCGTCGAGAG
>Ga0080064_1000837_pt1 | contig 72943 bp, 83 predicted proteins | sample Subgrocontami54m_FD_69260 | JGI IMG/M metagenome (GOLD analysis project Ga0080064, IMG submission 69260) | Subsurface groundwater microbial communities from S. Glens Falls, New York, USA - GMW46 contaminated, 5.4 m (SPADES assembly) (version 2) ...
CAACACGTCCAGAACGGCGGCCAGTTTCTGGGCTTTCGTGGCGGCTTTCATCTGAGCCAAAACGGCCGGGTCATTGACGTCACCCAACCAAAGCGGCCCGACGGCCGTCAGGTTACGCCCGCAGACACACGACGCAACCGGGCCAACGGTGCGGTGACCGCAATGCGTGCAATGCGCGACGACGCCGACGTGTTCCAACGCCGCGTCGGCCGCCTGCGCGCCCCGCTGGATCAAAAACAGGCTTTTGGTGTAGTGGTCCTGGTAAAATGAGAACACGGGCCGCGCACCGATGTCTTGCATGGCGGCCTGACGGACCACGAAACCGGCCACGATCCGAAGCGCGATTTCGTGCGCGTATTCCACGTAGAGCGGCGCCGCGTCGTACCGGCGGCGGGCCGGACCGTTGCGCGAGCCGCACAACGTGGCCAAGTCCGTCGCCGTCACGCTCAAGATGCCGATTTTCGGCAACAAACGCAAGGCGTTGGCGACGAAGGGCGCCGGGGTGCCGAACGGGTCCAATTCCACCACGTCAAAGCAACGTCCGGAAGTGGCGAAGTGGTTGAAGTCTTCCTGCACGAATTCCGCGCCTTTCAACTTGTTGAGCCGGACGTTTTTCTTGCAAATCGCCATGGCGTCCTTGCTTGCGTCCAGAAACGTGATGGGCCCGAGGCCCGCTTCCAAGGCGTAGCGGATGCCGCGGATGCCGGATGCACAGAAGCCATCCAACACCATTTTTTTCTTCAAACCCGGCGCGACGGCCTGCAACGCCAAGGCGGAAAGCGTCCGGTTTTGCTGCATACGGGGATTGTAAAACACAGCCTCGCCGGGGATTTCCTCCGGATACGCCCAGACCTGGGCTTTGCCTTCCTTTATTTTTTGGAGTTTCATGCGGGGATTCCTTAAGACGACGAAAACTTAAAATGGCGCCAAAAAACGCCCACAGCCCATAATCGAAAAAGAAGAGCGTGCGCTAAACTTAAAAAACAAAAACGAAAAGACGGTTTGAAAGCAATACGACGTCGGGAAATCAGCCCAACGCGACGGCCGTGCCCATGCTTTGGCCCGGCAGGCCTTTCTCGAACTGGGCGACGACTTTGCCCTTGACGCCGTGCACGCGGGAAATCTTGCCTTTGATGGCTAGTTTCTTCTTGCCCGGCGTAATCCATTGGACGGATTTGCCCAGGAATTTTTCGGCGGCTTTGCGGTCGGCGGCGCCGACGTCCAGGATGTACTGGTAGTTGTACGCGCTGTGGCGGCCGCGGCGGGAACTCAGGATCTTGGCAGTCTTGTCACTCATACGAATAAACCTCGGAAAACGCAAAAAACGACTATGCTTGATATGCCAAAACCGGTTTTAAAAGCTGCCGGACGAGGGTGGTGCCGACGATTCATCGGCCACGAAGTGGACATAGGTTTTTAGGCCCAACGCGCCCCAGTCTTGCCGAACAACCATGCGCGCCCAAATCACGTACAAAAGCTTCGCTTCCAACCCGGACTATTTCATCCTCTGTGAAAAAGGCGTGCTGAAGGTGGTGCAGGACGAGACCACCAGCGATTACGCCGTCGGCGAATTCATCGAAATCCAAGGACGCAAAAAAGGCGACGTGCTGTACGCCGACTCGATCGAGCCCGTGGCGGAGGTAGACGAATCAAAAGCCGAAAAAGAGGCCACGGCGTGGAAAGACGCCTTGCTTGACGTTCGAAAAGCGGACCCGTTGGTTGAGGCATCCGTTTTCAAGACGATGACGCCCGCATTCCAACAAGCCGCCATGTTCCTGCAAGGCGCGCTCATCGAAATGAAACCCATCCTGATGCGCTTTGACGAGGACACCGACGGCATCACCTCCGCGCTGTATATCCAGAGTCTCATCGAGCACTTCATCGAAAAACGCGGGTTGCCGTATCCCAAAACGCATTTTCGGGCATTCCAAGCCGAAGCGCCCATCTTCGAACACAAACACCTACAAGCGTTACAGAAGGAAGCCGACGACTTCGCCCGCAAACCCCTCATCGTGCTTCTGGACCACGGCGCGTCCGAGGAAAGCCTCCACGCCCTGCAAGGGGCTAAAGCCGACGGCTTTGAACTCATGATCGTCGACCACCACCCGCCCTCAAGCAAGGCCTTGGAACAATACGATTGTACCGTCCATCCGTTCCAGCACGGCGGCGACTCGTCGGCCTGCACGTCCACCTTGGCCTACAGCATCGCTGCTGCGACGTTCGCGGTGAGAAAAGATTGGGCCGAATTCGCCATGCAGGGCGACAAGAGCCCGTTCGCGGTACGCACCGACTTCAAGGAACCCATCGTGCTGGACTACATCTCGGAAAAAGAGTATTCCTTGAAGAAATACGCCGAGTTGTTGGACGACAAACGCCAAATCGACTTGCTGTACCAACGCTGCCTGCGGTTGCGGGAAAAAGCGCTGCAGACGGCCATGGCCAAACGCCGCCTACAACAAGTCGGCCCCTTGTTGGTGCAGTGGTTGGATATTTCCTACGTGACGGACGACTATCCGCCCCGCGGCGGCATCGTGCAAGGCCTGCATGAACACTTCGAAAAAGGCCCGGCGTTGGTCACGGTGGGCTACGACGACGAACGCGTCATCTTCCGCGTCAACCAACCCGCACTCAAGCTGGGTTTTGCGGCGAATGCGTGGATCGCCGAACTCAAGAAGCTGCCGCACGCCATCTCGTCCGGCGGGGGTCATCCCGGCGCGGCCTCCATGCGCATCCAGCCCAAGAAGAAAGATACCGTGATGGACGCCTTGAAGGCCAAGTTCGAAAAGGAATTCATCTCGAAATAAGCAGTAACTCCACCCGTCGGCCGAAAAAAATGATGGAAGAGGTAATGCGTTTGCCATCGTGGCCGGCAGGACGCGTAGACTTGGCGCCCAAGTCCAGCGAGCAACAACGCGCACGTTGTTGGGTCGATGGCTTCGCTCAGCCCACCGGCCAACAAGTCCAAGTCCTAAAAAAGGAAGATGGACAGTTTTTCCTACAACAAGAAGGTGAAAGAAGGCAATGGAGAAGTTTTCGATTTACAAGCCCAACAAGTCCGGCCGCGGCGCAGCGGTGCAGTTCGATTTCAACCCGGAAAAGCAGAGCGTCTTTGTCGAAGCGGCGCCCCAATCCGGCGAGCGGGCGTTCGACTGGAACAACAAAGTCACGGTCAAGCTCAACGTCATGGAACTGGCCAAACTCCTACTCGTTTTCGAAGACAAGCTGCCGACGGTCAAGCTCTTCCACGACTCGACCAAGAGTCCGGGCGAGACCACACTCAAGAACACGGTGGTGGAAGTCACGAAAGGCGATTTCGGCTTTTTCATGAAAGTTTCGGCCCAAACCGCCGCCGGAATCAAGATTGTCAACATCACGGTGGCCGAGGAAGAAGCCAAAGCCTTGTCCGTCTTGTTCCGAAAAGCCATCGAACGCACGTATGGGTGGTAAATCGCAAGCTCAACGCTTAAGTATTGTAGAATCGTTGCTGCCGTAATGGAAGAGCCACAAAATCCAATCACCGCGCTTTTCCGCTCGTTTCTTATCCCGGGTTTGGGCCAGTACTACAACGGAGAAAAAAAGAAAGCAGCACTGGTTTTTGCTGCCGCCGTCGCATTGTTTTTCTCATTCTGGGTGCTGCTTGAGAGCACAAAAGGTGTTACAGGGGCTATTGAAGGTCCCCCCGCCATCTATTTGATTCCAGGCGCATTTTTGGTTGCGCTTTGGGTCTTCAACGTCATCGACGCCCATATTCAAGCAAGCCTCCAAAGTCAAAAAGAGCCTCAAGGATGGGTCGTAACGGCTGGATTGGCAGTCGTGGCTTTTACGTGGACCATTAACGCAATTAGCAGTACGTCGAGTATGCAGTTAACTATTGCATCAATATTAGCCATTTTTGGCGGAATTTTCTTTGTCCTCATGGTCACCGGCGGTATCACCGAAAAGGGTGTTGCCAAAAGAATTTGGGTATTTTTAGGAGTGCTCGTGATTCTCAGCCTACTTTGGGGTGGACTGTTGTTGGAAACACTGGACAATGGTAAATACGGCCAAAGCATCCAAACCATGCGATACGAACTGAAAAACATCGTGGCGGCCGGCTACGGCGTGTCGTCATCCAAACAAGTCGAATTCAGCAAAGACGAGTACATCCACGTCAAAAATGTTGTCGGAGATACGCCCATTTTGGAAAAACAAGTGCACTTCATATGCGGCTCGCAAAGCCCGGAATTGTGCTCAGGAAGCGACACTGCGTTAATCCTGAATGACAGCGAAGGGGATGCATCGATTACAGTCAACAAGAACACCAAGGCCTACGTCGCGGTCTGCGGCGATGACTCCAAAGACAAGTACTGCATCTCCATCGGACGCCAAGGCAGCGATGCAAGGGAAACGTGTTCCCGAAAATGCCTACAGTAAGTGAGAGAAAAAACAAAAACTGAAAAAAACCAAAAAAGAAAATGAAACGCGGTTCAGCCGGTTAGGACGCCGTTTACGGCTTGGTTTCCGTCTTGGTGTTGGATTCGACCTTGACTTTGACCGAGCGCACCTTTTCCTTGTACAAATCTGTATTCTCGTCGGTCGAACCCGTGTCAGCCGGAGGCGTAGCCGCCGCTTCCTGACGTTGGCGGTCATCGCGGGCGCGGAAGAACCACAACGCGGCCACCAGGAACAGCAACGCGGCCAGGATCAAAAACCAGTTGGCGGAGATGGCGCCGATGACGCGGCCCGTGAACGACGGACCCGGCGGAACGGCGCCCACGGGGTGTTGCGCGATTTCGCGGCCGTCGGCCAACACGTGGATGACGGGGTTGGCGCCTTCATCCGTGGTACGCGTCACGCGCACCGTCAAATCGCGGCTGGAATGCGGCGGGATGTCGGCCGAATCGCTGACTTGCGGCCACGAAGACGGAATCCCGCTGACCAGCAACGTGACGTTGCGCAACGGCGTGTCCTGGTCGTTCTGCACGCGCACGGTCCAAGCCAGGGTTTCCGGCTGGACGCTGATGGGAATGACGATGACTTGGGCGGCGCAAGGCACGACGTTGACGATGACGAACGCCGTTCCGGCCGTGTCCGGACCTTGGGCACGGATGGCCACGACGTTCTCGTTGGGCCGCAAACCCGACGCGTTGAATAGCACGGTCTGCGAGGCCGTCTGGCCGGCCGGCACGTACAGCGACGCCGGCTGGACGCCGTCGCCTTGGATGACGAACGTCTGTGCCACCGTGCCGTCGTTGCGTACCTGGACGTCAAAGGGCGTCAAGCGGCAGGCCGAAGCGTCCACGCGGGACGGCACGGTCAACTGGGCACGCAAGACGTCGTGCGCTTCGATGCAGGCCGCGGCGCGGCCGATCACCACGTCGCCCCGCAACGCTTCCAAGGTGACGTAATGCACGCCGGCCTTGAGGGCGCGGATGTACGCGGCCGTGGTCTGCAACTCGTTGCGGTCGATGGTGAATTCCTCGCGCGCCAAGAATGTGTGGGTGGCGCCTTCCGTTTCCGCGGCGCGCAGGCGGACGGACACGGCGGCGCCTTGGTTGTACAGATGCACTTTGCGGTTGACCGTCTGGCCGACTTCGACTTGCGTGCACGACGTGCCGGCGTCCACGTTCAAGTCATAGTGCGTGGCGTCGTACGTGTGCGAAAACGTGAGCGAAGCGGGAAGGTAGAACGCGTTGACTTCCGGCGTGGGCTGGATGTAGGTATCGCAGGCTTGGCGCGGCAAGTGCGTCAGCGTGATTTTCTTGAATTGGTCGGTGCGGCCGTCGGTGGCGCGGATGGTGATCGTTTCAGTGCCCGACATGCAATCCGGCGCCAACAGATGGATTTTAGCGTGGTCGCCGAAGTTCTCGACGCGGGCATTGGTATACTGGCTCTGCACGGAAAACGCGACGCGCTCTGTCGCATAGGCGTAGAGTGTGGCTTCGGTGCCGGACGTATGCAGCGTGTCTTGCGACACGTAGAACGAAAACGCATTGGCCCAGACGGCGGCCAACAGCATGAGGATTCCCACGAGGAGGTACGACCAGCGCATACGAACACCCTTCACCATGATGTTACTATTCATAAGTAAATACATTAATAAAGGTTTGGGGGCATGATGTAACTAACGTGTAGAAACAAGAACAAGTCTTTAAATAGGTGCAAACCGTGAATAGTCCAGACATGGCCGTTGAACCGGAACTCGTCGAGTCGCTACGCCGACTGGGCCTCAACCAATACGAAGCCAAGGCCTACGCCGCACTCTGTACCCGCGGCAGCCAGACCGTGGGCGAACTGAGCGAAAGCGGCGGCCTCCCGCGTCCCCGCAGCTACGACGTGCTGATGTCCCTGCAGGAAAAAGGATTCGTCTCCATGCAGGCCGGACGACCCCTACGCTACAACGCTTTGCCGCTGGACGAAGCCGTCAAGACGCTCCGCAAGCAAAAGGAAGCCGCGTTGCTGGATGAAATCAAGCAAATGGATCAGTTGGCCAAGGATCTGGCCGGAAAACTCAAAGTCCAGACATCGCCGGCACCGGGCGCCGAAGAGCGCATCTGGACGCTCAAAGGCCGCGACGCCATCTATTCCCGCATGGGCTCGATGATCTCCAACTCCAAAAAACACGTCGTCCTGGCGTCGCACGCCGAGCACTTCAAGCACAAATTCAAAGCCCATCAAAAGGAACTGAACAAGGCCAAGGACCGCGGCGTCAAACTCTCCTTCGTCACGTCCGCCGGAGCGGGCGACGGCGTGGAACTGGCCGACCAACACTTCGCCAACGACCCGTCCACCCGCATGCTGTTGACGGACAACGAAGCCCTCATCTTCCTGACCGACCCCAAGACCAAGCCCGACGACGAACAAGGCCTCTGGCTCAAAAGCCCGCACGTCGTCAACACGCTGAAAGCAAGCCTGGGTATCCGGACGTAAGGGCATCTCCTATGGCCGCCAAAATCGTCAAGAAAGACGGCCCGTTTTTCGAACGCTACTTTTTCTTCCTCGACCAAGCACTCCGCACCTTGATGTCGAACCCATTCGTAGGACTTGGCAACTGGCTCATCTTCCTGCTGTTCTGGATGCCGGGACTTTACGCCGAGACGCATCCAGAACTCAAAGTGCATCTTCTCCTGCTCATCGCGGCCATCAGTTTGATTGTCTTTTTCATCCTGCTTCGGTACTACGAGCTGATTCCGGCAACAGACGCCAAAAAAATCAAAGGAACATTCGAAGGACCGCTGGAAGAAGCATTTTTGATGACGCTCATTCTGCTGCTTATCGTCTACGGATTCATCCAAGTCGGCATCGTCGTGGCCAATGCGTGGCTGGCTACGGGCGCGTTGCTCGAATTTTGGCAAATCAAGGATAAAGCCATCCAGTTACTCGGAGTCATCGTCATCCTGGAAGTGATTTACCAGATCGGCAAACGCTTTCCCGACTCCACCAAACATTCGTACGTTGGAAAATTCGGCTTCCGACGCAATGCCTTTCCCAATTGGAGCAAACTCCGCTGATTCTTTTCCGATCCAAAAATCCAGAGTTCGGTTGATCCCAAATCAACCCAAGCATTTTATCCGCCCACTCGGACCACGCACGCGAGGGTTAAATAACACTTAACCTATAAAGTGAAGTGATGGCTTGGAAAAGTGCTACAGCGTTCGAGCAGGCGATGGACGGATTCACGCTTACATGGATACCGAATATGGGAAAATCCAGGCGTTCACTATCCAGCTTTCGTACGAACAAGGCAAAAAGCAGGTCGAAGTCTATCGTGCGGACACGCACCACGGATATCTTCACGAGCACCGGTTCTGGGAATCGGGTGAGCCGATCCGCCTGGAGGAAGCGTTCACCGACTACAACCAGGCATACCAAACGCTATTCGAACACGTCCGACAAAACGCAGAAGAATGGATTTCAGAAAGGAGGAAAAAACGGCATGAACAAACCGGACCCCATTGACTGGATCTTTAAAAAATGGACAGAAGAGTCCATACGAGACCCTGAAAGCACTCCTGACAAAATGGATCTGTTGGAGCTGACCCCGAAACTCATGACCAAGCTGTTCACGCCGTCTCGCGCTTTGCTTTTGGCCGAAATCGCCCAAGGCCATTGCAAAACCATTCAAGAGCTTGCCAAAAAGCTCAAACGACCCCTGTCCGCAGTATCACGCGACTTGGGCGTTTTGGAGTTTTACGGACTGGTCAAACTTTTGCGAAACGGAAAGACCAAGACACCGACGCTTTCCAAGCAGTTGGTCATCGTACCGCTGGCGTCACAATAAATCGACGACACGAAAAAAAGAGTTGGCGCTAGTGTTCAAAAATAAAAGTCGAGGAAACCGAATTTTGCCAATGAATTTCGAAAGAAATAACTAGACTAAACCCCCGTCTCTCCATGTGGCCAAAAAATCCAAATCGAAGGCGAAAACGGCGGGCAAAAGCAAGGCTACTCCGAAGACGAAGAAATGGTACGGTAAGCCCATTTTTGTCGCAGCGACGTTAGGCGTCGTAGGATTGGCGGCGTTAGGCGTACTCCGAGGACCCCTCCAAAGCCCGACGACAACCCCATCCACAGGCCCAAGCCCACAAGGGCAGTCATTACTGACCCGCATAAAAAACGTAGCACACGACCTAAACCATGGTCAAATCCGGCCTGGGACGCAGTTTGACGGCCTCGTTTTCCAGCCCGGAAAAATGAAGATCGTGTTACCCAAAGACGCCCGATGCTACGTGTGCCACCGGGTCGCTGAATTTCCTGAAACCCTGCGTATGCGATTCGAAGCTGAAGAATCGCGGCTGAAAGAATTGTTTCCCGCCGAAACCATTCACTCAAAATTGCAAGACGGGCTGATGATGTTCCATACCACCAAAGTGGATGAAAAAGAACTGATGGAAGGATCCGGCGATACGTTTGCCGAAACCACCAGCCGAGGTATAGACTTCAAAATCGCCCCCTTGGCCGATCCAGTCATTCGAGAACAAACGTACGGCCACGAATTGGCCCACTACATGACCAATATCATGAGCGACTATTTACCTGAAACATGGGCATACGGCGCTACGGCCTTGATCAAACCACCATCCGTCTTTCAAGATGTGGACATCGTCTATCACAGCCGAAAATATGCGGCCATATTATCCCGCGCTGCCTTGGCCAACGGACATGACATCGGACGGATACGGTTGCCGGAATACAATGAAGATGGAATGGAAAAACTGAACGCGCTCTGCCGAACGGTGACTTCGGAAGACCAAGAAGCATTCAAACCGATTTTCAGAGAAGCCTATCGAGAGTACCGAAAAAACAACCTGTATTGGGATACGGCCGCGTACAAATATCGCAACCCATACATCGTGTTTGACGTCCTACTGGCGCAACACATGCAGTACCGTCAGGACCCTGAATTGATGAAACGCATTTCAAATCCAACCCAAATGATCCGAGTCATGCAGAATTTCAACCGCATGCACCAAGGGGTACAGCATTACCTAAACGAAGAAGTCCGCAACCTTCCCGAGGAAACCGCCAAATACGAACGTATCAAAAAACTAGACGGAAAATCGCATGACCTTTGGGCCAACACCAGTGAGTTAGTGCCTAGCCATATTCCGCAGAAAGTCGTTGACGGGGAATACTTTGCCGGAATCCACGGGAATTTCATGAATCCGGACGGCTCCATCCGATACGACGCCGTGGATTCCAATGAATTGCGGGCCCAAGCCCGACTTAAAATCGACTGGTTAAAAAAAGTAACCCAAACGATCAGGCAATCGCGAAAAGAGCTGCGCACTAAGGTGTTTGCCACGGCGGAACACCGTCGAATGGTTAGCGGGAGACTGGAACAAAGCGAGGCACTGCACCGGAAACTACTTTCTGAACTAAATGAAATGATGCGAACCGGAAGATTCATTCACTAACAAAAGTAAAGGAGAATAAGCTCTCGCTCGACCTTCAAAAACGAAAAGAAAAAGGATAAGAGTCGAAACTTGCCTTTACGCGGGCGTGGGTTCTGCCGTTTTTTCTTCCGCAGAAGCCTCGGCCGTAGCAGCCGTTTCAGCGGGCGCCGCGCCTTCGGCCAGCGTTTCCGTCGCCTTGGCCGCAGCGGCGTCCTCGCGGGCCTTCTTGGTGCGGTCCAACTCGATGACGGCGTCCTCGTCGAACACTTCGTACAATTCCGTCTTGTACAACTCGACGCGGTAAATCGGCACAATCTTCTTAACCAAATTGTGGATCTGGGGGTTGATCTTGTTGTACAGCACGCCTTGGATGAAGTCACCAAAACGCGTCTCGGCGATGATGCGCTTGAGTTCGGCAAGCGAGGCGTTGCGCACGGCCTTGCGTTGCGGCGTGCTGCACGGAACGGCGGTGACGACGACCATCTTGACGGTGAACTTGACACCGTCCTTGCTCGTCGAGGTCAGGACAACGCGGAGTACGTCGCGGTTGCGGCGGCCCAGCGTGCTCAAGTATTCGCGCGACGCGCTGTGGCCGATGAACTTGCTGTACGCGTTCTTGTCCTTGATGGCCTCGACGCGGAGGCGGACCGTCGTGTACATATGGGAAATGTCGTGCGTGACTTCCTTGAGCGGCAACGCAATGATGCGGTTGATTAAGTGGTCTTCGTCGCTGGCCGGAATCTCCGCGATCTTGATTTCACCGAGGAACTTGGGAGAGACCAAGTTGTACCAGGATTTCGATTTCCAGGAATCCACGACTTTCTTTTGAGCCAAAACCAATCACCAAAAAACTTACTTGACCAACAAGGCCGCTTCGTCGCGCGCGTACTTCCAGTCGGCCGGCAGGCGCTTGCCACGGTAATAGTAGACCAGGCGCTTGATCTTGGACTCGACGTGGCCCAACTTGATGCGGTTGTGGATGTCCCGCTTGTTCTTGCCGTTGTGGCTGGACAGGCGGACGGCTTTCTGGATTAAGTGCATCAAATCGGAAGGATACTGCTTCTGCAGGTTGTTTTCTTTGAGCAGGCGGGAGAGCTTGACGCCGAAGAGGACCTTGACGGACGGCACGCCGTACTCGTCGCGCAGGATGCGGCCGATGTCGGCTTCGGATTTTCCTTCCTTGGAGAGTTTCTCAATGGCCTTGAGGACGGCCGTCTTGTCGGCTTGGACCCAAGCGTAGCTGGTCTTGCCCACGGGTTTGCGGGAAGCGGATTTGCCTCGTTTGCGCGTATGCATCCTAGCCAAGTTGAATCACTCTCTAAACCAGACGAACGGCAAACCCCGTAACGGGAAAAATGCTGTTTTCGGCTTTAGAAAAAGCGTTACTTTTGTTGCCGAGAGGGGTTTATAAGGTTTTTTGGCCCGGCGTCAAACCGTGCATTCGGCCTGCAGCGCGTCTTGGTTTTCGGCGTTTTCCACGATTTCAAACGCCACGGTTTTGGCATGCGCCACGGCTTTGAGGTCGTCCTGCACGTCGGCCATCTGCTTGCAAACGGATTCCGGCGCGCGGATCGTGACGGATTGCAAGTCGGCGTTGAGGCTGAGGCCTTTTTGCGCCTTGAACTTGCGGATCTGTGACAAGGCGTCGTGCAGGTAGTTGCCGATGCGTTCGTATTGTTCCTGCACCGCGTCTTCCTCGAATGCGGGCCAGGGCGCGACGTGGACGGATTCCTTGGCGTGCAAGACGTCCGAATAGATCTCGTCAGTGATGAACGGCGAGAACGGCGCCAACAAGCGCACGGAGGCATCCAGGACTTCCTTGAGCGTGGCCTGCGCCGCGGCTTTTGAAGCGACATCGTCGCCGTAGATGCGGTGCTTGACGTCTTCGAGGTATTGGTCGCACACGTCGTGCCAGAAGAACGCCTGGATGGCGGTGAGCGCCTCGTAGTACTGGTAGTGTTTGAGCGATTCGGATGCCTGCCGGATGGTCTGGTGAAGTCGGCTGCGCACCCAGCGGTCCGTCACAGAGTATGCCGGTTCGGTTTCGGCAGGCTTGGTTCTGCCCGCCTTGCCTTTTGGCGTCTTGCTTTTGGCGGCATTTACATCGGATGCGGAACCGGTCTTACCCGGCGTTTCGTTTCCGCCGTCGTTGCTTTCCAACGTCTTTTGGATGAATTTCGACGCGTTCCACAGCTTGTTCAGGAAGCTCTGCGCGTATTGCACGTCCTTCCAATAGAACACGTTGTCCTTGCCCGTCGATCCGGACAATGCCGCCCACTGGCGCAACGCGTCCACGCCGGCTTTCTGCATGACGTCTTTTGCTTCCACATAGTTGCCCAACGACTTGGACATCTTCTTGCCGTCGTTCCCAAGGACCATGCCGTTGATCAACAGGTCGGAAAACGGGGCCTTGCCCGTCAAGCGTTGGCAGCGGTAGATGGTGTAGAACGCCCACGTGCGGATGATGTCGGTGCCTTGCGGCCGCACCGTCACGGGGTAGAGTTTCTCAAACTTGTCGTGGTCGTCGGGCCAGCCGGAGATGATCAACGGCGTGATGGACGAATCCACCCAGCCGTCGCAAATGCTCGTCTCGCCTACCACGGTGCCACCGCACTTGCAGGCGTGCGGCGCTTTTTCGTGCGCCGGGTCCACGGGCAGTTTCTTCTCGTCCGGCGCGATGACCGAGCCGCAGTCCGTGCAGTACCAGAACGGAATGGGGATGCCAAACACACGTTGGCGCGAGATGCACCAGTCCCACTCCAGGCCTTCCACCCAATCCAACAAGAGCTGGCGGGCGTGTTCGGGCGTCCAACGCATGGCCGCGGCGGCGGAGCGGACATCGTTCTCGTAGCCTTTGAGCTTGATGAACCACTGGGCCGAGCCGAGGAATTCGACAGGGTGCTTGCAGCGGTCATGGATCTTCACGCTCTGCGGAAGCGGTTTTTGCCCCAAGAGCGTGCCTTCGGTTTTCGAAAGTTCCAATACTTTTTCGCGGGCGTCTTTGCCCTTCAGGCCGTTCAGGGGTCCGGCATTTTCCATGCGGCCGGCATGATCCATGGCCTTGACGACGTTCAGGGTATGCCGGTAGGCCCACACCACGTCTTGCTTGTCGCCGAAGGTGGACACCATCACGGCACCGGAACCGAAAACGGGGTCAACGTCGGCATCGGCTAGGATGGGTACTTCCTGGTGGTGGACCGGCACGCGGACTTTGCCTCCGACGGCCGTCTTGTAGCGCGCATCGTCGGGATGGACCAGGACGGCGACGGTGGCGTGCAGTAATTCGGGCCGCGTGGTGGCTACGATCACGTCCGGACCGTTTCCCACGCCAACGAATCGCAAATCGTTCAGGAACGTCTCGCGCGCCACGTCCTCGACTTCGGCTTTGGCAATGGCGCTGCGGCAACTGGTGCAGAACAAAACGGGGTGTTCGGCGCGGTAGACGTCGCCGGCTTGCTGCATCTTCAACAAGGAGTACTGGACCTTGCGGTAGTATTCGGGGTCGATGGTGTAGTACTCCTGCGTCCAGTCGATCGAAAAGCCCATCTGCTTCATCTGCGGCTTCATGGTGCCGACGACGTCGTGCGTCCACTGCAGGCAGAGTTTTCGGAATTCGTCCTTGGGCAGGCCTTTGCCATGTTTCTTTTCAACCTTGACTTCGGTGGGAAAACCGTGGCAGTCCCACCCTTGCGGGAAAAGCACTTCGAAGCCCGACATGCGCTTGAAGCGCGCGGCGAAATCCATGTAGCACCAATTAAGGACGCCGCCCATGTGGAATTCGCCGGTGGGAAACGGAGGCGGCGTGTCGATGACGTACGGCGGCTTGTCCGACGTCAGGTCGAACTGGTAGAGTTTCTTCTTTTCCCAGAGGTCTGACCACTTGTCCTGTAGTTTGGCCGGCTCGTATTTGTCCAACATGGTTTTGCATAACTCCTGGAATTTTCAGAAAAGCGAGACACAACTTGGGGCACAACCGGTTAAAAAAACGTGCTGGGAATAAAGCCTGCACGAAAGGGAAAGAACAATTCGAAACATCAATGGAACGGATTCAACCCAAGCCGACAAGGATAACTATATTAATCACTAAATAAATAACGAAAATAGTGACTTAAATGCATTTGAACGTCCGATTTGAAGGCATCATGGACCGCATCATCGACGACGCCATCAAGAAAGGCTTGGCCAAAACCAAGACGGAAGTGCTTCGCATGGGCCTGATGGAACTGAAGAACAAATACCACTTGGCGGAAGACGATCTGACAGATGAACAGCGACAGCAGTTGATTGCGTTTCTACTCAAGCTTAAAGAAGACAAGGAAGGCAACCACGGATCTGAGGAAGACCTGTGGAAAGCCCTTGGACGAAATACACGTTAAGACCCAGTCATGTTTTCCTGGAACAAATCAAGGAACTGACAGTTCAAGAAAAATACTTGGTTGCGGAAAAACTCAAGTTGGCCAAGCAAAACCCCTTCCGCTACAAAAGCCTGCACGTTCCTGGCTTGACGAAAGTCTTCGAAATCAAAATCACACTGAAAAATCAGTATCGACGACTCATCTACGTCGTGGACGGAAACGAAATCCTCGTGGAAGGAATCATCGACCGCAAAAACGACTTCAAAGACTTATTGCCGCTGCTTTACAAGACGCGGCAAGAAAGACAAAAACAATAACACCAGCTTCAAGCCAATTCTTGAACAAGGCGCAACACGCGCCGTTCGACGTCATCTCTGATCTTCCGCACCGCTTCGATGGGTTGGCCTGCCGGGTCGTCCAATTTCCAATCCATCGTCTTGTCCTCCGGCGTGACCGGACAGCCTTCGACGCAACCCATGGTGAAAATGCGTTCGGCGGCATGGGCGTCGGCCAACGACAGCATTCGGGGAACGTGGCTCGAGACGTCGATTCCTTTTTCTTTCATGGCCTGCACCACGACGGAGTTGACGATTGTTTTGGGCGACGTGCCAGCGCTTTGGGCCGACCACTCCGCGTTCCGATTGTAGGCGGAAAAGAACGCTTCAGCCATGACGCTGCGGCCGGCGTTGTGGTTGCATACGAAAAGGATGCGGTGGACCATAAAGCAGTTGTGCACGTTCCGGCGTTATAGGGGAATCGGCGTCTTGCTGCTGATCAAGGGAATTGCCGCGGCCAAGCCCAGCCACGAAAGGCCGGAGTCCATGAAGAACAGGCCCACGATGGAAACGGCGAGAATAGCCGTCAGAGTAGATTCATCCATGTCGGTTCAGACCTCTTAAGAAAAATTCAAGTGCGTGAAACGGCGGGCACCGCGACGGGCGCCAGGCCGAAGATGTCAAGAAGTGTCAGAACGGCTCGGGCCACCTTCTTGTTCTGTGGAAGGGGCGATTCGAGCACGTCCATTTCGTAACCCATTTTTTGTTGTTCACCTGGAACCGGTTTCTTGATTCATCCGTTCCGTCATCCTTAGCCGCAAACAAAACTATCAATTTTCGTGCATAAACTATATAGAAAACCGCGAATCGCGGCTTCCTTAACAACGTTGGCCGAATCGCATGAAATCATGCCGACATTGCTAGATGGTTTTAAACGGGTTGAATCGGACCGAACGGCTCAGGCGCTTGCGGCGAAAGCGCAAGTCCAGAACGTCCATTTCATAACCCATGGAATCCACCTCGTTTGTCCTCACAGGACAAAGGAACGAGGCGGCAAGACAATAATTTTCGTGCATAAACTCTATATATTGCAAAAAAGTGGGCTCGCCCCATCGCTCGGACGCGGAAAAGACAAACCCTAGGTGCGTCCGAAATCGGGCGAATACATGTCCAGCACCATCTCGCCGATGTCGGCTGAATAGTCCAGCATGCGCAGCAGGTTATAGGACAAAAAGTCGTCACCGACCAGCGACGGCCTTATTCCGCCGATGCGGTCCAACGCGGCTTCAGCCAACGCGCCGTCTTTTTTCAAAAGCGCCTGCAGGACGTCCACATACGCATCGCGCACCGCATGCACATGGGCCGACAACGCCTTGCGGCGCGCGGCTTGAGGCGGCAACGGTTGTTTGGAGAAGATGAAGGCATGGTCCGCAATCTTTTCCAGGCTCTTGATGACGATGACGTAGAACACGGCGTGCTCGCGGATGTCCGCATCGGTCTGCCGCAGGTGGGCCAGTTGCCGGAAAGCCAGGATGTAGAACCGGTCGGCTTCGCGTTCCAACGCGTCCAACGGGCCGGACTTGCCGGCATCCAAGTTCTTGTACAACGTGTCCAGCATAGCTGTGGCCAAGGAATGCAGCCGGCGCAGCGTGGCGTGAAACGATAGCCCCGTCTGGGCCAGCAAGTTGTGCATCAGCACGCCGCTCTCCGTCTCTTCCAACACTTCCAGGCCGGGTACTTTGGCCTTGAGCTCTTCCTGGATGGCGGAGCGCGATTCCGGCGGTGCCTCGATGAGGAACTTATCCGCGCCGTCCAAATAGTGGGCGATGACTCGACGGACGACCTTCGACGTGTTTTTCTCAAAAGGGATGCGGCATAACTCGTCACGGCGTTGCTTCAAATCGGCCGAAATGACCAAGTCGTTGCCGAACTCGCTGACCTGCACCGCGTCGCCTTTTTTGAGCCGGGCCTCGACCCAGGCCTTGGGCAAGCTGACGATGTACGTGCTGCCTCCGGTCTTCTGAATGCGGCGGAACGGACCTGCCATGCGCCTGTTTCAACTCCCCCCAACCTAAATAAACAATCTATATAGTAACTATAGAAAACTATATGCCTTTTGTTTTTCGTACCCATCGCAGGTGAGACCCATGAAAAGACTACTCGTAGCATTGATCCTATCCGTTCTCCTCATCGGGTGCACGGCATCGCAAGGCGGCGCGCCAGCGGCCAGCAACAAACTACAATTGAAAGGCTCGGATACCGAGCTGCAGATGTTCGCCGCGTTAGCCGAAGAATTCAAGAAAACCAACGCCGACGTCGACATCACCGTCACCGGCGGCGGCAGCGGCACGGGCATTGCTGCGCTGATCAACGGCGAAATCGATATCGCCGACTCGTCGCGCCCCATGAAGCCTGAAGAAATCGAGAAAGCGAAAGTAAACGGCATCGAACCGGTCGAATTCATCATCGCCCGCGACGGATTGGCCGTCATCGTTCACCCGGACAACCCGGTTGGCGAATTGACGCGCGCCCAAGTCGCCGACATCTACACCGGAAAGATCACGAACTGGAAGGACGTCGGCGGCAACGACGACGCCATCACGTTGTACGGCCGGCAAAGCACGTCCGGCACGTACGTCTACTTCCGTGACACCGTGCTCAAAGCCGATTATGCATCGACCATGCGCAACATGGAAGGCACCTCAGCCATCGTCGACGCCGTGCAAGCGGACAAGACCGGCATCGGGTACGTCGGCATCGGCTACCTCACACCCGAGGTCAAAGCGCTGACGCTGGAAGGCCAAAACCCGACAGACAAAGCCGCCGTGGCGTCCGGCGCCTACGTCCTGACGCGGCCGCTCTTCCAATACACCAAAGGCGTTCCGGCCAAAAATGGTCCGACCCACAAGCTGATGTTGTTCCAGCTGTCGGCTCCGGGCCAAAAAGTCGTGGAGTCCACCGGCTTTTTGCAAGTGACGTCGGCGGATGCCGCAGCGAACGAAAAACAACTGGCCCGCATCGGTTGAGCCCATGAAAATCAGCGAAAAGCACATCCGGATTTTTTTCCAAGCCAACGGCATCCTCTCCGTGCTGGTCTTGGCCGGCATCTTCGGTTTTTTGCTGATCAACGCCATCGGCGCATTCCAAACCATTACCCTTGGCGAGTTCTTCGGCACCACGTGGAACCCCACTTCGTACGTGCAACCGCAGTGGGGCATCCTCGGCCTGCTGGTCGGAACCCTGTTGGTGGTGGCCGCGGCGCTGCTTATCGCCGTGCCGCTGGGCCTTTTCACCGGGCTGTACCTGTCGAATCTGGCGTCGCCCCGGGTGCGTGAAGTGCTCAAGCCGGCCGTCGAACTCATCGCCAGCATTCCCTCGGTCGTGCTGGGCCTAGTGGCCTTGCTCGTGCTTTCGCCGCTGGTCGCAAGCCTCTTCGGCCTCACCAACGGCCTCAACGCCCTCACGGCGGCATTGATCGTGGCCGTCATGGTGCTGCCCACCATTGCTTCTTTAAGCGAAGACGTCTTCAGCGCAGTGCCCGACGCCTACCGCCAAGGCGGATTGGCATTGGGCGCGACGCGCTGGCAAGTCTTGCGCCGCGTCATCCTGCCCAGTTCCCTGTCCGGCATCTTCGCCGCCACCATGCTGGGCCTCGGTCGCGCCGTGGGCGAGACCATCGCCGTACTGATGGTGGCCGGCAACGCGTTGGCGTTTCCCCACGGGTTACTAGACCCGGTGCGTCCCCTCACCGCGAACATCGCCATTGAAATAAAGGAAGTCGTCACCGGCAGCACGCATTACCAAGCCTTGTTCGCCATGGGATTGGTCCTGTTCATCATCACGATGGCGTTCAACGTGCTGGCCGAACTGGTCTTACAGCGGCACATGAAGAGGTTGGGCGCATGAGCGACACGTTGAGTGAAAAAGCATACCTGACGCTCGTCGCATTATCCGCCGTCAGCGCGTTGGGCATCCTTCTCGCCGTCATCCTGTTCTTGTTCGCCTTCGGCGGATCGGCGTTGAGTGCCGATTTCATCTTCAACAATTGGAACCACCAGCATATCGAGCAGGCCGGCGTATTGCAAGCCATCGTAGGAACGTTGGCGTTGGCCGTCGGCGTCTTCGCCGTGTCGGTGCCCATCGGCGTGGCCTCGGCCATCTATCTGACCGAGTACGCCCGTTCGACCTGGAGCGTCCGACTCATCCGCCTGGCCATCCGCAACCTCGCCGGCGTGCCATCCATCGTCTACGGCCTCTTTGGTCTTGCGCTCTTCGTCCAACTGCTTGCGTTGGGCACATCACTATTGGCCGCCATCCTCACGCTGTCAGCCATGACCCTGCCTTGGATTATCTCGGCCGGCGAAGAATCGCTCAAGACCGTACCCCTTGCCTACCGCCAAGGCGCGTTGGCGCTGGGGGCCACGCCGTGGCAGACCATCCGGCACATCGTGCTGCCGCAGTCGCTGTCCGGCATGATGACCGGCGCCATCCTGGGCGTGTCACGCGCCATCGGTGAGACGGCGCCATTGATCCTGGTCGGCGCCACGTTTTTCATGAATGGCCTGCCCACCGGACCGTTGGATAAATTCATGGCCCTGCCCTACCACACGTTCATCCTGGCCACGCAGCATGCCGACCCCCACGCCAAGTCGTACGCCGCCGCCACGGCCATCGTGCTAATCGGCCTGGTGTTGATGGTCAACGGCGTCATCTTCTACTACCGTTACAAGATCCGCAAGAAGACCCTGGGTGAAATCCGATGAAACCGCTGCCTGCCAAAATCCAAGTCCGAAACTTCTCGTCCTGGTACGGCGACAAGCACGTCTTGGACCAAGTGAACCTGGATTTTTTCGACAAGCGCGTCACGGCCATCATCGGACCATCCGGCTGCGGCAAATCCACCTTGCTGCAATCCATCAACCGCATGACGGATCTGGTCGCCTCCTTCCGGAAAAGCGGCGACATTGCGTATGACGACGCCAGCGTCTACGCGTCCAGCGTCGACCTGACGCAGCTTCGCAAAAACGTAGGATTGGTATTCCAAAAAGCCAATCCGTTCCCGTTCAGCATCTTCGACAACGTGGCATTCGGCCCCCGCCTCCATGGGACGACCAACGCGGAAGAGACCGCGCGCATCGTGCGCGACAGCCTCGAGAAAGCCGACTTGTGGGCCGAAGTACAGGACCGCCTCCACCATAGCGCCTTGCGCCTCTCCGGCGGCCAGCAGCAACGCCTCTGCATCGCCCGCGCCTTGGCCGTCTCGCCCGACGTATTGCTGTTGGACGAACCGTGCTCGGCCCTGGATCCCATCGCCACCGAACGCATCGAAAAACTGATCCTCAAGCTCAAGGAAAAGCACGCCATCGTCATGGTCACGCACAACCTGGCGCAAGCCAAACGCGTGTCCGACCACACGGCCTACCTCTTAAGCGGAAAGCTGGTGGAGTTCGGAGCCACGAAGTCCGTCTTTGAAAGCCCCAAGCAAGACCTCACGCGCGACTACATCGAAGGAAGATACGGTTAAACCCCTTTCTTTGATGGATGGACGGCCGCACGTTTGGCAAGAAAGACTAGGCGTCGGCTCAACCTGGCTTTCACTTCACGAGGCAGCTTGCTTTTACGCAACTCGGTTTTCAAATCCGGGCACCAATACCCAGATAGATAAGCTGGAGATCCCGCCACATACGCCAGGATGTCATGCCACGCACGTTCCTCCAGTCTCACATGGCCAGCTAGGCGGTACAACGGCAAGCGGACCCTAAGAAAATGGAAATTCGGACGCACTTCTTGAAAAAGCCGGGCAGTGCAAATGGAATGCAAGGAACTGAATCGGTGGAGTAGTTCACCCGCGCGTCCGCCTTCGAACGAAAGACGGGATACGGAGTGTATGGCGTCAGCCAATCGATTCAGATGAGTGAAGTTATCTGTGCCAGTGCGTGCACGGGATCTCTCCAAATGATAGCAAAAATTGGACCACGCATCCAGATGAGCTTCAAGGAAACTCGTACCTGCTTTGCCGTAGTTTTTTGCCGCTGAAAAAAAAGACGTACCTGCAGCGTCGTGATTTTCAACTCGCTTGTGCTCAACCGCCTGCCACACATGAGACACGGCAAGGAAACGATGGAATGTGCGCTTTACGGACGCGGGTACTCGTCGATGCCAGATGGAGTCCGACATCAAGTGATGACTATCTTGGCCTCGGGCAAATTGATGGATGAGTGCATCACGATATTGAAGAAACTCCTCCGGCGTCTTCAAGGATGCCAAATGAGCCTCAAAAGGTTCAAGATTCAAACGAGGCATTACGCAAAAATAAGTCGCCGAATAAAGATTAGACCGTCTATGTAAACTATGTAAAAATGAACGAGGCTTGGAAAAAAGAAATCAAAAAAGTGGGGAAAAAACCCAGTGAGACGCAGGAAGCCTACTTTTTCTTCTTGGTCTGCGCTTTTCCTTTCTCGAAGCGGCCCGTCCACTTGAGCTTGCGCGGGTTCTTCTTCATCTCGGCGTAGCGCTCGCAACGGCGCGAGCAGTAATACAATGCCGAGCCGTCTTTCTTGAAGATCGTCACGCCCGTGGCGGACGCGGCTTCTTGTTGACAATAGGAACACTGCATAGGGGATCAACGCGTCTTGTTCTTCGGTTTCTTGCTCTTGAGCGCCTTGGCTTCGCGCTCCGTTTCCAGCAAGATCAAAATGTCGCCTTTCTTGACCGGGCCCTTGACGTTGCGGCGGATGACGTTGCCGGAGTCGCGGCCGTCCATCACTTTTGCCATGACTTGCTTGACTTCGCCGAACACGCCGGTGCGGCCGATGATGTCGACCACTTCCACGCGGTATCCTTCCGAGTCCAACATCACGGCGGCCGGAGCGGTCTTGGGACCCGGTGCCGCGGCCGGCTTGGCGGCCGTCGGAGCCGCTTTGACGTCCGGGGCTTTCGCAACCGACGCCTTCGCATCGGGTTCGGAATTGGGTTTGGGTGCTGCCATGTCACATCAACTCAAAAAGAAAATTACTTGGCCTTGGGCGCCGGCAGCATGCCGGACACGTCGGCGACGATGGCCTTGACCTCGTTGTCCGCGCCCTTGGTAATCGCTATGGCGGCGGTGCCCACATGGAGGCCCGCGGCCGTTCCAAGCGACTTTTTGTCTTTGACGTAGACGAAGGGGATGCGTTTTTCCGTGCATAGCATGGGCAAGTGCATCACGATTTCTTCGGGGTCCACGTCTTCGGCGATGACGACCAATTTGGCTTCGCCCCGCTCGATGGCTTTCGTGGCCTCGTTGGTGCCCTTGCGCAAACCGCCCTTGGCCGCCTCGATGGCTTCCAACGCTTTGCTGCGGACTTTATCGGGAGTTTCATACTTGACGTACGACTTGGCCATAAACTACAACACCTCATTTCATCGGCTTGCTTTATTGGACTCGACGGCCTTTGTAACGCAAATAGGCCCGTCGGCTAAAAGAAGCGGAATTTTTTGTGGCGGAGGCGGTTTAAAAAAGGCGCGGGTTGGATTCCGTCCCTTCAATTCGCGCGCCGTTTGGACCTGGCGGCCTTCCGGACCATTTGCGCATAAGCCTCGCCGATGGCATCCAGATGGGCGAAGAAAACGGAGAGCTTGGTGGAAGTCGTCAGGTCGGCATTTTCTCCCCATTCACGGGCTTGCTGCAATCGTTGGGCGAAGTGGTCCTCCGAAAGTGCCCTATTTTTCTGAAGCAGGCCCTCGTGTTCAGCGATGACGCGGCCAAGGGCGTCCAGATGCTGATCCATCTCGGCCTTCTTGGTTTTCTTGATTTTGAGGTTGACCACCCAGTTGCGCGCGGCCGTGACTTTTTCTAGAGCCATGAGGAAAACATCACGCCCCAATAATATAAAATGCGGTTGTGGCACGTCAGCGCTTCCGGCGGATCCGGGCGGTCGGCATCGCCACATGATATAGGTTCGCCAATCCGCTTTGGTCCTTGTAATCCGAACCGCGGTTGGTAAATCCGCGGAAAAAATCCGAAAAAGGCAATACGCCGCTGTTCGGAGTGAAAAAATGGGTAAGCCGGGTCGTATGTTCCGCTTCCTTCAAATCAGGAAAGTTCCCGCTTTTCTCGAAAACCATCAGGTGCTGGTCCCCGTGGCGACCTAGAAAGACATTATCGACGCCGACCCGTTGAGCGAAATGCTTCACGTGGTCCACGGCACGGCGATACAGCAACAAATTATCCCGTTCCTCGGCTTCCAAATCGATGGAATTGACCAGCATAGCCGGCGCCCAGCGCCGATTGGGTTTCCGAACCTCGCCCATATAGATACGAATCTGGCCGATGCGGGTACGGCGGCCTTGGGGATCGACTCGGAATATCTCATGGAATTGCATGGATGGGTTTATTGCGGAATCCTTCAGCGTCGCTCGTTGCGGCCCCGCGGTCGAATCGCAAACGCCCGAGTCATTGCCGCCCGTGTAAAAATGGATGGGGTCCTTGTCTGATGCGTGGATTTCATATTGGGCAGTACGGGACGGCGCCAGTTCCACGTTGCGGCCCGTAGTCAAGGAAATAGCATGATCATATCCGGCCACGGTGCGCTGAAGCGCGACGACCTGGTCGTGGAAATCCTTGAACTTATCGGAGACGTAACTATGTTCTTCTGAACGCTCAATGTAACGGCGCATCTCGCGCGTCATGTACAGCAATACGTCATCCATGGCTTTTCGCGGTAATAGGAAATGCGCATCATTCGGACTGATGGAGTCATGCGTACGAAACCATTCATTCGCCTTGACGATGAAATCAGAAGGCAAATCCGATTTGGATGCGTCGTATTGGCCGACCGCCCGGAAAAACATCCTGCGCAACTTGGAATTGTCAACCGCATGTGTATGGTGAAGCTTGAAAAACATCTCGTAAAACCGCTGATGAAGCAAATGCTCCGCCTCAACATCCAACTCGCGTTGTTCGGAAGGTTTGGCCGAAAACGAGCTGTGGAAATCAGAACTCAGCCATTGCGAAGCATTCAAACCATGCAACGTCATCCAGCCGCGGAGTTTTTTCGTGGCCGGGGAATTCGCAACGTAGGTTTGAAAATCATTGCGGAAGCTCAGTTGTAGTTGTTGCTTGACTTCCGGGCTGAGAAAGTCGTCCGGCGAAGCCAGGATACGTCGGGCTTGTCGAGCATGCGTCAACCAAGTGCCTTGACTCTCCGGATGCTGGTAAAACGCGTCGGAAAGCGAGACACGGCCCATTAACGCCTTGACGCTCAGCACCTCCATATCATGCGAATTTGGGGCCAACAATTCATGCAGGGGAGTCTGAAGTTCGGGCTCATGTTCCGGCGCACTGGCAAGTACATGGATCAGGTTCAGATTCGATGAAAACGTGGTGAACACGCGTCTCAGGTCGGCGAAGCGATTGATGTGGCCCGCGCGCTTGAGCTTTTCTACGGCACTGCGGACCAACCGATACGGAACGGTTCGGGACTCGGTACACTGAATCGCCAGCTTGTCCACGGAACCCCGCAGCAATTGCTCGACACGCGGATTGAATGAGTCACCGGGCATGACCTGCTTGCGAATATCGGGAAGCAACCGAAGACTCAAGTCAAATAAATCCCTTGAAAGGGTTTGGCGCGCGTCCATGCATGTGAGATATAACAAGCCCAGATAAAAATCGTCGCAATTCAACGTCAAGACAGCTGGAAGGAAAATACGAAGGAAAGTGCAAGTTCAAGGCACGTTGTCCTGGCAAAATTCGAAAAACGAATCACGGATGCGCGTAGTAGAAGAGCTTGGTGCCGTCTTTTTCATCGTGATCGTACCGGGCGTAGCCATACCGCTCGAATTGCACGACGGTGCCGGCCTTGAGTTGGGCCACGGCGGGCTCGGCCACGCCAAAGTGTTCGGTTCCGTCTTCCTTGACAATCTTGACCTTCACCGCGCCGGCGGCGGGCACCCACTGGATTTTCTGCACGCCTTTGTGGTCCTGGTTTTCGGCCACCGCGTTGCGCGATAAGTCGACGTTGACCAAGTCCTTGAGGCGCACGGTCTTGCCGGCATTTTCCTCGGCGTCCTTTTGCGAAATGAAGAGTTTGGAAGAAACGGGAATTGTGCGTTTTTGGTTTTCGGACGCGCCCGGGAACAACGGCAACTCCACGTTCTTTTGCTCTAAGCCGGCCACCTCGAGGGAAACGGGTTGCTCGACAAAGTAGTAATGCGGTGCCGTAGGCAGCGCTTCGCGGTTGTACTTGTAGAGGATAGTCCAATCCAGCGTGCTGTCCGTCGGCTTGATACCCAACTGGATCATGTAGCGGCGGATGGCCTCCGGCTGCAAGCCGCGTTTGCGCAACGCCCGCAGCGTCGGCAGGCGGACGTCGTCCCAGCCGCTGTAGGTGCCGTCCTTGATGCCTTTGATGATGTCCGATTTGTGCGCCATGGCGCCCTCGATGTGAAGCAACCCATATTCCAACGTCAACGGCGCCGTCCAGCCGAAGTAATCGTAGACATACTGCTGCTTGTCGGCGTTCAATTCGTGTTCCTTGCCGCGCAGCACCAACGTGATGCCCGTGAGGTGGTCGTCGATGGCCGCGGCGAAGTTGTACAAGGGCCACACGCGGTATTTCTTGCCCACCCGCGGGTGTTCGTCTTCCACGATGCGAAATGCCGGCCAATCCCGCATGGACGCATTGGGATGCGCCATGTCCGTCTTGATCCGCAAAACGGCTTTTCCTTCCTTCGTGGTCAAAAGCATGCTCTTCCATTCGCGCAAGGCCTGCACCGGCGTCTGGTTGCGGCAGCCGCACGCAATGCCGTCCGCGCGGTTTTTCTGCATCTTCTCCGGAATGCAGCTGCAGACATAGGCGTGGCCGGCCTGGATGAGTTTATCGGCGTGTTCGTAATAGATTGGAATGCGCTCGCTCTGGATGACGATGCGGGCCACGGCGCAACCCAGCCACTTGGCGTCTTCCGGTATAGCCGTATACGCCTCCGGCATGGGTTTCTTGGTCTTCGGGTCGGTATCTTCCAGACGCAGCATCAGCTGTCCTTTGTATTGCTTGGCGTACTCGTCGCACAAGATGAGGTTCTTGGCATGACCGATATGCAAAAAGCCGGACGGATTCGGCGCCACGCGCGTAATCAAGCGAGCCAAATCAAGCTTCGGCAAGCCGTCGCGTTCGGACTTGGGCGCGTCAAACGTGAACGCGGAAAGTTCGGCATCCACCTGCTCGACGGACAAGGCATTGACATCGGCCGCGACTTTTTCCAAAATCGCCTTCAGCCCGGCGATATCGCTTTTGGCGTCCGGCACTTCGCCGATGACTTTGCCCATCAAGGCGGCGGCTTGAGCCGAGCCGTGGTCCTGGCGGTTCTTCAACGCCCACTTGCGGGCTGACGCTTGAACATCCATACGGGTTTGATTGGCCCGTCCGGATTTTTAATATGCCGCTTGCCTAATACGCCCATGATGAAAACGGAGAGCCTTGTGGTGGGCGCCAGCGTCATCGGCGGCGTGACAGCTAAAGAGCTGTCCAAGCGCGGCATTCAAACCACATTGTTGTCCGACAAGCCGCACGTCGGCAAAGACGGCAAATGCACGTCCATCATATCGGCCTCCGGCCTGCCCAAAACCGGCATCCACTACCAGGACGCCGCGGTGCATGAGATCTTCGGCGCAAACATTCACTGCGGCAACGCCCAGATGACCGTCCGCCGCAAACAACCCGTGGCCTACGTGCTGGACCGCTTCAAACTCGACGCATTATCCGTCGAACAAGCGCAGGACGCCGGCGCTGAATTGAAGACATCGGCTCGATTCGAATCATGGGACCCCACCACCCAAACGGCCCATACTGCGGCCGGCCCCATCCAAACCGACTACCTCGTCGGCGCCGACGGCATCGGCTCCAACGTCGCCCGCCAAAGCGGTTTTCCGAGCCTTGAGCACTTCGTCGTGGCATGGGAAGGCGAATTCGAGAACGCGGCGCTCAAAGAGCCCGACGTGGTCGACGTCTTTTTGGACGTTCCCGGATTATTTGGCTGGGCCGTGCCCGCAGGCGAAGACACGGTTCGCGTCGGCCTTGCCACGACGACGGCGGTCCAACTGCAGCACCACAAAGGCAAACTCATACAAGAACCCGTCATCCAACGCATGCTTCACAACGCCAAAAAAGTCCGCGAGTTCCACCACACCATCCCGCTGCGTTACCGCCGGCAGACCCAGAAAGGCAACGTCATGCTGGTCGGCGATGCGGCGGGTCAAGTCAAAGCCACCACTGGCGGCGGCATCGTGTTCGGTGCGTTGTGCGCGCACGAATTGGCCGACTCGGTCAAGACGCACGCCGACGGCGGCGAGTTGGATTACGAAACGCGTTGGCGGCAGAAATACGCAAGCGCGTTGGACGGCCACCGCCACATTCGCCGGCTGTTGGATTCCTTGCCGCCATCCATGACGACATTAGGAATGAACGTTTTTTCCGCTCTAGGCGGACGTGCCTTCCTGGAACGAAAAGGCGATATGGATTTCATTTTGGAACGCGGGGTCGAATCACTATCCTAACGCGCTTTCTTTCACGCTTAAAAGCCATGGGCCGACGCGTCCGGAACACGGCGGTCGGTTTTTTCGCCCCGGACGTCCGAAGACGTGAACGCTTGTTGGAAGAACTGCCTCGTAAGATTGAACAAATTCACCGCGCTATTTCGGAAAAAGGGTTCCACGTGGCTCAGGTGAGTCCGAACGTGGCCGTCGTCCGACGGAAGAACGGCGATCGCGTCGTGCTATTCAGCAACAATTTGGAAAAAGGAGATAATCCGGAAACCGCCGAGCATTTCTTCCCGGAAAATTGGCAGCGCTTCCCACGCTTGTTCGATTCGACCCGCGCCGTGGGCCAAGTGCGGGTGAAAGGAGGTACCGGGCGAAGTTACATGGTCAAGACCATCAGTCCGTTTCGGCCCAAACCGAACCTGGGCAACACGGCATTCACCGAGGCACGTATATTATTGGATCTGCAGAAAAAAGGATTGGAACCCGAAATCCCCGTGGCCGTCATACTGCGGAACGGGTATCTGCCCACCCTCGTGACGCGATTCATGCCCGGAACCCGAATGGCCATGTGGGATGAAGCCCTGCAGGTCCAACAAAGAATCAAGAAAGAAGGCATCCGGCCCAACGACTTACTACCCCTGGATCAACAGCGCCTCTTAGTCCGCGCCGACCATGTGGCGCGAACCAATGCCATATTCGAGCAAAAAAGCCAAAAAACGCATCCGGTGGACGTCGAGTTTTACGAATATAACGAAAGCAGGAAAGAACGCAAACTCCGCCGCATCCAATCCCAACAACTCAACCACATGCCAACGCAAGCCAATCCCGATTTACGCACGTGGAAAACGGCCGACGAAGGCAAAACCCACATCACGCAATACAGGGCCTACGTACCGGGACGCCGAAAAATCGAGTCGGGAAAATGGGTACCAATCGAAGAAGCACCCGACGCCCTATGGAAACGGCATGTCATCTATGACCGAAAGTCAGGAACTTGGAAGTTACCGGAACAAATACCGGATGCCAATGCCATCGACCCCCGGTTGTACCGTTATCTGGAAATCAATGCTAAAACGGGGCGGGTCGGTACCGCCAAATCGTTGGTCTACGAGATTTTTTCAAAACCCTAAAGCCGCCGCAACCTAAAGATATTAAAATCGGGCTTTCCTTGGTGTCTTTCCCCATTCATCGGTTTTCGACATGACCAGCACACCGTTTCTCAACTTGCCCAAAGACGCCACCTTGTGGCTCAACGAGGAAAACTCGTGGTGGCGCCTGAATCTGGATCATGCTTGGCTGAAAGAAGGAAAACCGTATTTCGGCGTGTTGCAGGCCGAAGTGCTGCCCCGCGACGACGGCCACGTCATGACGTTGGGCGTCAGCACGGCGGAAGGCGCGCACGTCTTCATGTTCGCCATGACGGAAAAGCACGGCGTCAAGCCCTTCGAGGAAAACCGCGAATCCGGCGAGAAAAAAGCCTTGAAAATCGCCTCGGAACTGCTGCACCATTTGCCGGACGATCCGTTGAAGGAAAAACTCACGGGCCACGTCCAACAACGCCTATCCCAACTCGAACTCACCGCCGACTCCAGCGTGTGGGACCGGTTCTAATTTTTCGAAATTCAGAGTCAAAACGGTTTTTTTACAACAAAGTCCGCCAACATTAACCCACCCAGCACCAGCAAAAGTGCCGGGACAAAAACGCCGAAAATTGGCGCCAAAAAGACCAGTGCCAAGGCGGCCGTCGGAGCGGGCAAGCCGTAGTAAACGGATTTCGAACCCGCGGATTTCGTCTTCGGTTCAGCAGCGTACAAGTTGAACCGCGCTAGCCGGATCAAACACGCCGACAAGAACACGACGGCTGCGCCGGCATACAGCCACACCCACGGCGAGTCGCGAAAAGGCCAGAACGCCAAAAACGCCGGCGCGGCGCCGAACGCCACGGCATCGGCCAAACTGTCCAACTCGCGACCGAAGGCGTTCGCATTGCCGTCGCGTCGGGCCAATTTTCCGTCCAACGCGTCCAAGACGGCGGCCAAAACGATGAAAACGGCGGTGACCCAATAGCTGGAAGGCACGAAGACCAACGCCAAGAAGCCGAACGCGGCAGAACCCAACGTGGCGAAATCCTTGGCGTGCAAGCGGTCGAACTCCATGGACAAGTCAAGGCGGTTGCAGACTTTTATAGCCGCCCGGACAAGCTTTTGGCATCGGGCCTGTAGCTTAGTCCGGTCTCCAGAGCGCCAGTCTTATACGACCGTCCCGGAAGCCGGAGTCGGCACGCCGAGGCGAGCTCCAGGACAGCTGGTGGTCGAGGGTTCAAATCCCTCCAGGCCCATTTCTAATAATAACGAATTTCGCCTAACCAAACTCGGCCGATCACATGGCATTTGACCACCCCATCATCCCATACGGAAACTACCGCATCCACATCATCAGCCACCCCTCGGGAAAACCGTCCACGTTCAAACAACGGCTCGTGCGGCACCTGCTTCCAGTCACACGGGAAGGATTCGGGGGAGTGCGCGAGCCGACGGTCCGGGAAGTGCATGAGCGGGCCACGCATCCAAGCATTTCGTTGCTGGTCTACGTGGACGAAGTGGTCTCGCGTTCAAAGCGAAGGGAGAAGACCCGGCCGGTCGGATACTTCAGCACGAAAAACCTCCACGGCAACACGGTTCATCTGCTGGCGTCGGTAATCGCCCGCCAGGACCAACGGCTGGCATGGTACCCATTATGCAAACGCATCGCCATGGCACTGGGGCCAGCCCAACTGCGCCTGGAGGGAGGCCAACCAGCATTCTTCACCGCCCAAAGCGCGTACCCCTACATCCACCGCGACTTGTTGGCGGACGACATGAAGCCGGCGCAAATGCATGATGAAAACGGCATCCTGGCACAACACCTTTCAAGCGTCGCAGACGCATTGGGACCCCACTCCGGATTCGATGGTGATACCAGCATCCGTCATGGCGCATTCGCATTCGACGCCCACGAAGGAAAAAACACGGAAGAAGTCGGGCAACTCATATTAGCGGAAATACAGAAAATACGGACGCCTCAAATCGCTCGGGCCTACCAACGGCTGTTCCACCTCATGGGGCCGAATGACGCACTCATGGCCATCCGACGATACCGGGGTCCGGCAGACCACGCCTTGCGCCGGGAACTGTCCGCGTTGGTCAAAGAACCGCAAATCCACAAGCAGGTCCTCGTGGAACTGCTGCTAGGAAGCCACCGCCGCGACATCGAGAAAGTCGACGTGGAATTCGACCCCGTCAATTCAGTGACCGGGCAGACCATAAACCGTCCCGTCGTCACCATCCAGTTCAAACCCAAACGTTGGGACTATGACGGTTTCCTGCAGGCATTGGGACTGAAGACCAATCGTAAAATGCTCGCGGCGCGTCAAAAATCGGGCAACAATGCATTCTATTCCACGACGCCGTATTCCATCCGCGCACCCCTAGACGCCCCCGGCTGGCAATTCATCCAGCACGCGCTGTCTGCCGCGAAGACGGCAAGAAAACAGGAAGGCACGACATGATCAACCCCAAGAAATCCGACATCCGTACTGAAGCCAAAAAACAGGCCGAGGATTTGTTGGAACTGGCCCGCCGCATGTGGCTAAACGACGAAGCCTTGGCGCGCCGGTATGTCCACGTGGCGCGGCAACTGGCCATGCGGCACCGCGTCCACCTGGACCCGCGGGCGTACTGCAAGGCCTGCGGCGTGCCCTTCGTTTCGGCCACGTTGCGCGTCCGGCAGGACCGGACCAACCAAAGCGTTTTATACGCCTGCCGCAAGTGTAATACCCAACGGCGGATTCCGTACACTCGGAAAACCGAACGCTCCGCGCAAGCGGGCCTGAACCGTCAACCTGGTTCAACGAACATCCGCCGCTTAAAAAAACAAAAAGAGTGATTACTCAATGGCTGCTATGGATGTTCCGGCCAACGACTTGATCAGCAAAGTCGCGGGCCAACTCAAAGGCATGGATACGATCAAACCGCCCGCGTGGGCCGGTTCCGTCAAGCTGTCCAGCCACAACGAACGCGTGCCGGAGCAACCGGACTTCTGGTACGCCCGCTGCGCGTCCTTACTACGCACGATGTATGTTCGCGCCGCGCCCGTCGGCGTTGAGCGCCTCCGCCATAAGTACGGCGGCCGCACGTCGCACACCGTCGCCCGCAGCCACCACCGCAAAGCCGGCGGCAAGAACATCCGCCTCATGTTGCAACAACTGGAAAAAGCCGGTTTCGTCCAAAAAGAGAAAGTGGGCCGGACCTTGACGTCCAAAGGCCGCTCCTTGCTGGACAAGGCAAGCAAGCCATGAGCAACGACGACACCCAAAAAACCGGCCAGGACCGCTTGGAGGCGTTGCGGCGCAGGCAGGCCGAAGAATTGCAGAAACGCCAGGTGCTCAAGAGCATCCTGGATAGCGAGGGGTACGAACGGATGAGCAACATCCGCATCGCCAACCCGGCGCTGTACGACCAGTTGATCCAGTTGCTGATCCAACTGGTGCAAAGCGGCCGCGTGTCCGGCAAAGTCACCGAAGCGCAACTCAAGTCGCTTCTGGACCGCATCCAGGCGCGGCGGCATGAGCCGAACATCACGTTCAAACGCAAATGAAACCGGAAAAACCGAAACAAGCCTGCAAAAAAGGGAAAAATGAAAAACACAGGAAAAAAAGACGCATCGCATTCCAAACCAATTGAAAAAAAGCAAAAACCGCTTGCAAAGAGATGAAAACCGTATGGGAAAGAACAAATCGCACCAACTCAAGAAGAAACTCAGCAAGGCCTTGCAGCAGAACCGCCGCGTGCCGCTGTTCGCCATGGCCAAGACGGCCCGACGCGTCACGCGCAACCCCAAGGCACGGCACTGGAAAGTGCGCAAGTTGAAGATCAAGGTGGATTAGACATGGCAGACGAACGCTTCCAAGACAAGGCATTGGCCAAAAAAGACGACGCCAAGATCAAAGGAGAGCCCATCGAGGAGAACCTGAACCCGCACGAGCACAAGCCCGAAGCCAAATTGCCGGAAGCCAAAGCCCCGGTGCCCGTTAAGGCGTTGGAAAAAAGCAAAGCCCCGACCAAGGCCAAGACGGATGAAAAAGAGGCCAAAGACGCTAAAGACGAAAAACCGGCGCGCAATATGGTGTTGGAACGCAAATACACGGTCAACCTCACCGATGCGTACGCCAAGCCCAAATACAAGCGCTCGGACCGCGCCATTTCCTTGCTGCGTGACTTCTGCCTGCGGCACATGAAAGGCAAAGCCGTCAAGGTGAGCGCCGAGCTGAACAACGCCATTCGCACCAGCGTGCGGCCGCAGAAGAAAGTCCAAGTGCTGCTGCAGAAAGACGAAGCCGGAACCGTGTTCGCCGCCTTGGCGCAGAAAGCCGGCTAGTTTTTTCATTCCCATAACAATCGTGGCGATCCAAAACCGATGACCTTCCAAATCCAGAAAGCCAACTTCTACAAGAACCCGTTCATCGGCCTGTACCTGCGCACCAACGACCGCCACACGCTCATGGCCCGCAACGCGCCAGCCAAGCTCAAAACGCAGGCCGAAAGTGCGCTGCGGACGGCGCCCATCGAGCTATACATCAACCAATCGCCCCTCGTGGGCCTCTTCTGCGTGCTCAACAACCACGGCGTCGTCTTTGCCGCAGGCTCGGAAGCCGAAGAAAAGGCCGTGCTCAAGAAACACGGCTACAACATCTATACCCTCAAGTCGAGCCTCGCGCCCGGAAACGTGCTGTTGTGCAACAACCGCGTGGGACTCATCTCGACGGAACTGCCCCCCGCCGAACTCAAGCCCATCGCCGAGTGCCTCGGCATCGAATTGCACCAGCAACACCTCTCCGGCATGCACACCATCGGTGCGACCAACGTCCTGACGGACAAGGGGCTTTTCGCGTACAACGACGTGACGGACGTCGAATTCAAGCACATGGAAAAACTGTTCCACGTGCGCGGCACCAACGGCACGAGCAACAACGGCGTGCCGTTCAACGGCTTCGGCGTCGTCGCCAATACCGGCGGCGCTTTGGTGGGCGATTTGACGTCCGGATTCGAGATCCAACGCATCTATGAAGCGCTCAACGGAGAGTGAAAAATACCCCATGGCAGTTACAAGCCCAAACCTCAACCCAGCGCCCCTGCAGCGCCAACTCGAACAAAAATCGATGGAAATCAACTATTTCCGCAACCAGGCCCAGGAACTGCAAGGCCAGATCCAGCTGCTGCAGAAAGTTCTCGAAGATCTGGACTCCGCCAAGAAATCCTTGACCGTGACGGACGCGCTGAACCACGGCACGCTTTTGCCGTTGGGCGCCGGCGTCTTTGCCAAAGCCAAGACCGACAAGACCGGCACCGTCCTGTTCGACGTCGGGGCCCGCGTGCTCGTCGAAAAAAAGCCCGATGAAGCCATCGTCATCCTCGACACGCGCAAAGCCATGATCGAAAAGAACCTCGTCGAGGTCAACGCCGCGTTCGACCGCATCCTGGAACGCGTAGCCCAGCTGACGGCCCAAGCCGAACACATGGCCAACCAAAGCGCCTAAGTCAGACGGCCCCCCCGCCTTTTCCACAACGGCACCAGGCACGAACCCCTCGACGGCCGCGGCCCACCTTTTGCGTCAAGCCGCGTTTTACGTCGCGTTGCGTAAACCATAACCAAAAAAACCATTCCCGCCACAGGTGTAACCCCATGTTCGGCCTACTCAAGAAGAAAATCACGTCTTTTATCGACCAGCTCACGAAGAAAGAGGAACAAAAACCCGAAGAACCGGACCCCGCATCCAGTGAAATCCAGCCGCCGGAACCGCGACCGTCCGAAGAGTCAAAACAGCCGACGACTACGCCCACCGTCACGTCACCCCGGCCAACGGCGTCCACACCCACGACGCTACCGACGCCAACGGTACCGGAGCCGTCGAACCCGGAAAAATCAAGCCATCCCGCGCAAGCGCCGCAACCCGCTGCCACGCCCTCCCCGCCTTCACAAAAGGCCACTCCGGAAAAGACGGCTGCATCCACGACCCCGATTCAGTCGCCCGAGCCCGCTGCATCAAAGCCGGTCGAACCGGCCGCCATCCAAAAGCCCGCGAGTGAAACCCCGGATCAAAAACCCACGCCCGCGGAGCCCCAACGCCGGATACAACCGCCGGCCCCCGTCCCACCGGTTTTCCCAAAGCCGAAAGAACCCGTGGCCTCCATCCCGATTCCGAAACCCACGCCGGTCATTACCACGCCATCAAAGACAACCGACGAGCCGCCCAAAGAACGCAAACTGAGCGCCAAACTCGGCATCCTCAGCCAAATCAAAAGCCTCATCACGCGGGACGTGCAGATCCAGCCCGCCGAATTAGAACCCATGCTGGACGAACTGAACATGGCGTTGCTGGAAAGTGACGTGACTCTTGACACGGCCGACCACATCGTCGCCACCATCAAGACGCAGTTATCCGGCAAGAAAGTCGATAAAAGCCGCGTGCAGGCCGAAATCCAAGCCGCGGTCAAGACGGCGCTTGTCGACGTGCTGGACAAACCCCCGCTGGACTTGATCGACTACATCCGCCAACACGAAAAACCCGTCAAGATCCTTTTTTTGGGTCCCAACGGCGCCGGCAAGACCACGACGTTGGCCAAAATCGCGTACTACTTGAAACAAAATGACCTCCGCGTGGTCCTGGCGGCGGCCGACACGTTCCGCGCCGCGGCCATCGAACAACTCCAACACCATGGGTCCGCCCTGTCGGTGCCAGTCATCAAGCACCAATACGGCGCCGACCCCGCCGCGGTTGCTTTCGACGCCATCGCGCATGCCAAAGCCCACGGCCTGGATGTCGTCCTGATCGATACGGCCGGACGCCAGGAGACCAACTACAATTTGCTTAAGGAAATGGAGAAGATCAACCGCGTGGTGCAACCCGACTTGAAACTTTTCATCGGCGAAGCCGTCGCCGGCCACGCACTTGTAGAACAGGCCAAAGCCTTTCATACCAGCCTAAAATTGGACGGCGTGGTGCTGACCAAAGTCGACTGCGACGCCAAAGGCGGCACGTCCTTCAGCGTGAGTCACGAAGTCGGCGTCCCCATCGTGCTGCTGGGCACCGGACAAGGCTACGGCGACATCCGCACGTTCGACGCCGCGTGGCTCGTATCCAACGTGCTGGCCGAATAAACGGAATGATCAGCGTTTACGGCGCTTCGTCGTGGCCGGAAGCACCAACGCCGCCTTGGTGCGGTGATGAAACGCCAAATGACGCCAGTATTGGCGTTCCTCTTCGCTCGGAATGCGCTCCGGATAGGCTTTCGAAACGAACAAAACGTCGTTGGGACGAAATCGGGAGTCATAGTCCAACGGTTCTTTCTTCCCCGTCTCGGGGTCAGCCGTAGGATCCACCAAGCGTTCCACCGTCAAATGACGCTGCGGCAGCAACTGCGCAATCTCGCTGTGGCGCGCCAGTACATCGATCACGGGGACGCTGGCGGAAACGTCCAAGTGCACCATCGGCTCGACCGGCTGCGGATCCGTCTTGTTGTGCAGCGTCAGGCGCACCTTGGTGGCCGGGTTGTTCATGGGACCGAAGAAAAGCGTGTGGAGAGGTTCCAATGAAGGCTCCTTTTTGTGGCCTTCATACTCCAAATGTGACGCGGCGCCACGCTCGGCTTCCTCATCCATCGCCTTGGTTCGCACTTGCAACTCCACGGTGTCGATTTCAGGAGGCAAAAGTTGTTCCAACCGAAGCAGGCTGGCCACATCCCCATGAGAGGGACGTTGGGTTGGAGTACGCGGCCGGGGTGGAAAACCCAAGCCATGCTTGAGAGTACCCAGAAAACGCCCGACTGGACGCCACATTTCGACGGCGAAGGGATACAAATTGGGTAAGTGTCGTGCCAGCCGGTCTTTCCAAGCGGGCCGTGGCGGCTGGGGCGTTGGTACGTCCTTTTTCGGCAGGGCGCTGGCCAGTTCGGCATCGGAAGGCAGGTAGAAAAAAACCGGCGCATGCAAACTGCGGTATTTGATCCATTCTTTCTTCTTGACGGCATCGGGAACCGAATCGGAAGCCGGCGACTCCTGACCATCCACGCTGTCCTGGCCCTTCGCCGGATCGATGTACCTGGGTTTGGAAAGGTAATCCTTGAACCGCGGATGCTCCGGATCAATCTCCAGACGACCCAATTCCGAGGCCAGCGACGGGTCGGCTTCGACCATCTGCTTGGAGGCGTCGTGAAGCAACTGCAATGCGGTTCTGCAATCCGCCGCGGTCACGACTCCTTTTCTATGCTTCTTGTTCCTCGACAGCACGATGCGCAAGCCACCCAAATCCCCCAGCTCTTCCGGACCGGAGTAATGGGGTTTTTCAAACAATTTCCTCCAAATCCGAAACACGGACTTGCGTCGACGCGTAATCTCGAATTCGTAATGCGGCGCAAGCTCATTGGCGTAAAATGATTCAAGCACGGACAACTTTCGGTCGATCTCGGGAGCATGGCGTTCCATGTAGTCCTTAATCCGGCCGTGCTCGTTGGGGTGCAGCGCCGCAAACGCCATCTCGTTAAGCTGATCCGCCGCATCTGCCAGGCCCACCTGCATGAGAAACGGCGCGTGGTACTGCATCGCACTGAGAGCCAAATACCGAACTTCCTTTTCAGACGCATACCCTTCGTGTTGCAAGTCCACGAAGTTCTTGGCCGCCATCAGCAAGCGGATCGACGGGTCCGGAAAGAACTCGTTGCGCAAAAAAGCCAGACCTTCCTGAGCGCGTTGGTGTTCTTTCTGGCGCATCGATTCCAACTCAGCTGGCGTATGAATCTCCGGTTGCTCCAAGCGCGACGTTCCTGCAATCCGCTCGGCAAGTTCGTCACGTTCCACTTGGGAATTCACGGTTTTGCGCAGGGCCAAGTCCATTTGCGCCACACGCCGGGCGGTAAAGACGGCATGGTCGGAAATCTGGGGGTCTTTCTGGCGGCCCAAATTCAGAATCACGTCCTGAACCCGTTGGCTGCCCCATCCGCGGACCTCCAGCGACCGGCGGGGGTTCGACAAGAGGATGCCGTTGATCCGGCCCAAATCCCACTCATGCAGACGGGACTGCGTTGGATCCGCATATTGCGTGGGGTGCAGTACGTACGGAAGATAGGTATAGAACCCGGCGTGGATCAGGTCACGGACGCGCTTGAAGCCGCCCGAAAGGAAAAACTGCTCGGGGTTTTTTTGACCGGCCACGCGCGCCTGTTGGTGAACCCAACTTTTCAGAAGGCCCGCCACGGAGCGCGCCAGGTCTTTGCGCATGCCCTGGTGTTTTTGTTCGAAGTGGGCGTCGTCACGGTAGAGGCGGTCGGCAAACGAACGGTGACGGCGGTACTCGGCGGACTCGGAACGCTCGGCATGAGCCATAACCACAAGTGGATTCGGCCGGATAATAATGGCTTGCGGCCGCGAAAAAAAATAGCCCGGCCCTCATCCGGCCAGCAAAGTCAGAGAGAAATCACAACCGCCAAGAAAAACATCCAACGGCTCGAAGACAAAAAAACGCGTACTCTACCGGAAACGGGCGAACCCCAAGTGCCCGCCCGCACCCGCCACGACATCTACCGTCAAATCGCGAAAATCAAGGACGAAATCAGCCAACACAGCAAAAAGCGGGCTGGAACCGACTAACGGCAGCCGGAGAAAAATCGTCAACGCCGCCTGTGTTTCCGGGTGGCTTGGCTCAAGCGACGCGCGTCCAAAGCCTTCTCTTTTTCCTTCATCCGAAGCGCTATGAACTTCTCCGCGGCCTGGAACCATTCCGGCTCATCCGTCGTCTGTTTGAGGGAAAACAAGTCCTGCTTCGTTGGTGGTTGCGGCGTCGGTAGGCGGCGGATGTGATAGACCTTGCCGTCCTCGATGAGCTTTGAGAGCGGCAGCGGCTTCACACCGGTATTCTTTTCCGGATCACGATCGTACACCACGACGTGGCCGCCCAACGCCTGGTGCGTCACGGGTTGGTCATGTCCCAGGACCTGGGGCCCAAGGAAGTGCAGCAATTTATAGACCGAATCTTCCTGGAACGGGTGAAGTTTGCGTTCGCGTCCATCATCCGGGCCCCGCACTTCGATTTCCCGGGCCGCTTCCACATGTTCCGGAGGGACGTAATCATACTCTTCCGGCGGCTGCTCAAGACCCTTGTATTCGGCGTGGCTGGCGGCCTGGCCCGACTTGTTCTGGATTTCCCACGCCTCATTGTTCAGTTGCCATTCGATCATCTGCGGCTGCAATTGGCCGGGCAGGTCGAAGCGCGGACGCAAATGGATGATGACGTGCGCTGCCCGGTAATTGGTTCCGGGCTTGGGCGAGTACACGTGATACAGTTTCGGCTCGACGCGCTCAACAAAGAAGCCACCCAAGCGCTTTCCCGGCAGTTTTTCCAGCACATGACGATAGAACGCGGCGACATCGGACGGCGAGCTGCCCTTCACGGTTCCCATGTAGCCCAACGTGTCATGAACCCGGGGCACGTGCCCCACATACTTATCCCATCCGGTAAGACCGTCCTTATCCGCAGGTTCAGTCATCTTGGAATACGTAGAATACGCCCCCTTGGGCCGGCCGGTGACGTCGCCATCCTTTCCAGACTCCAAGAACCACCGGTTCGTGAAACGCCTCAAGTCACGCAGGATGGGTTCATGGTGTTGCACCAGATCGTCCAACTTCGGCCGAATCCACCGATACTCGGACGGATTCAGCACGCGCATCGCAAAATCCTGCAGGTGCTGGTTCTCCGCATGGAAGCCCAAGCGGTGCAATAGCGGGGAATGGAAGTAACGCAACCGGCGCAGGTACGCCTGCCGAATATTCGGAGGCGCGTGCCAGATGTTCTCCAAATGGGCCAAGTCGACGGCCGCCGTCAGCAGGCGGATGGGAAACGTAAATTTCTTCAAACGTTCTTTCAATAGCAGAAGCTGCGAGTTGAGTTCCTCCTCGGCAATCTTAAGCCGACCCGCTCGATTTTTGCGTTGTTTCTCGGGTGAAAGTTTCCGACCCCGACGCGACAGAGTGTCATGGGAAAGCATGATCTCTCCGGAATCCTCCTCGTCTTCTTCCAGGAAGAATCGCTTGGGATCCAATTCCTTGATCAGTTCGTTGTGCTGTTCTTTCAGTGCAGCGTAATCGCCCTGCAACACGAGAAGATTCTCGACGTCCTTGAGCACATCCAACGATTCCGAATGGCGGTCCCCCAGCTTCCGAACCACGCGATGCAGCTCCTCCTCCTGGAACGAACCGGAATCCAAATGGCGCACGGAGGATAAGAGCGCGGCATTAAGGAAATTCCGGGCCTTGACCACATTGCCGGAAGAAAGCCTGAATTTGCTTCCCAACGCCAGTTTTGACGACCAGGGAATCCAGTGATGGAATAGCTGCGCCGCGCGCACGTCCGTGGCAAACAACGACGCGTCGGACTCCACCTCGCTGAAACCCGGCAGGCGCTGGCCTTCATCGTCACGGCCTTCGATGTTCCACCGGGTCTTGGGCGTCTTAAGCTCGAAGAAGTCGCGAACCACGTCGACGCCGGGAACCTTGAACTTTTCCGCTTCGGGAAAAAGCCGGGCCGGTGAAACCGTTTCAAACATGAACTATCCATGCACGGCAAAAATTTAAACCTGACCGGGCAGCCGGAGTCCTACGTGCCGGATGCGGCAAGACCAAAGACGCCTTTGATGACGCGCAGGTGCTTGACGTCGCTCAAAAACGCTTCGGATCCTTCCACCGTGACGCGCTGTGCGTCGATGCGCAGGCAGTTGCAGGGCCCGATCTGCACGAACACGACGGCGCCTTGGCAGAAGTTCGTCTGCGCCACGCAGTTGACCGACGCGTTGCCGTCCACGGAGCCGTAGACGAAGTTGCGCTTGTTGTAATTGACCAACGTCGAGGCGATTTCCGCCGTCACGATGCTCAACGCCGTGTTGCGCGAGTCGTTGCCGGCATAGAGCCTCATCTCCATGAGCACCGGGTCTTTGTCCAACAGGCCCCGCAGCTGGAGCTTGGCATCGCCCGTTGCGGTGACACGCACGCCGTCCAGCGTCTGGTCCGTTCCTTTGGGCGCCAGTTGTGCGAAGAAGAACACGGCGGCAAACACGCCCACCACCAAGAGTCCCAAGACGATTTTGTCCAACGGGAGGCTTTCCAACTTCATAGAAACAACACCTTCAACGAAAATTCATCATCGAAAAATGGACCAGAAAAGGGATTTTCTTTCTTCCAGCAATGCGCGTTTTCCGCTTTTTGGATGAGGCGCGCACCCATCAAATCATCCATTCCTTGCCTTCGTGCGCCAACTCGCTTGCGGGAAAAACCGATTGGGCTTCCTTCAACACGGGATCGCGCGGCTCGTACCGGTTGCCGATGTGCGTCAAGATGAGTTTTTTCACGTCCGCTTTCTTGGCCAAAGTCGCCGCCTGGAAGGCCGTGGCGTGCATCGTCTCGCGCGCCTTTTCCGCGTCGGCTTCGACGAACGAGCAATCATGCACCAGCACGTCGGCACCTTTCGCGGCTTTCTGCGTCGCCAAACAGGCCTGCGTGTCGCCGGTGAAGACCAGTTTCTTGCCGGCCTGCTTGAACGTGACGTCCGATAGCTTGATGACAGCCCCATTGATCGTCAGCTTCTTTTTCGTCATGATGTCGGTAAAGAGGCGGCCCTTGATGCCTTTGGAGCGCGCCAGGTCCTCGTTGAACTTGATTTTCTCGTTCTCTTCCAGAACGTACCCCACAGCGGCGCACGAGTGCTGCACCGGATACGATGACACGGAGAACAACGCATTCTCAAGGCAAACCGCCTTCTTGTCGGACGCGACTTCGGCGACGTCCACCTGAAAATCGGGCCGGAACGACGGGATGCCGAACAGCTTTTCGCAGAACGCCTTGACGCCCGGCGGGCCGAAGACGCGCAACGCATCCTTGCGGCCGGCCATGTTCAACGTCTGCAGCAGGCCCGGCAGCCCCAAGACGTGATCGGCGTGCAAATGCGTCAGGAAGATGGCCGACAAGCTGCCGTACGGCACGCCGAATTTCATCATCTGCCGTTGGCACCCTTCGGCGCAGTCAAACAAGTAAACGCCGCCGTACTTGACGGCAAAATGGCTGGGCACGTGCCGCGCCGTGGGCACGGACGCGGAAGAACCGAGGCAAACCAACCGGATCATGAAAACACCAAAAACGCTTGAAATACAAGCCAAAAACGGCCTTTCAGAAAGTCCCAATAGTAATGGTAAATAAACTCGGATTAGATAATGGTTAATCGGGGTTAAAAACGTCTCATGGCCGAGTCGAAAGACAAGAAAAACAACGCCAAAAGCCAGAACGCACTGGCCACCATCAAGGCCAGTTCCGACATCCAAGTCCCACCCCGCCTGATCGACCAGGTCATCGGCCAGGAAAAAGCCGTCACCATCATCAAGAAAGCCGCGGCCCAAAAACGCAACGTCCTTTTGGTCGGCTCGCCCGGCACCGGCAAGAGCCTCTTGGCGCAGGCCATGTCCGAACTTTTGCCCGTGAGCGAACTGGAAGACATTCTGGTCAAGCCCAACGCCGAAAACGAGAACACGCCCAAGATCGTCGCGCTCAAGAAAGGCGAAGGCAAAAAAACCATCCAACAGGAACGGCTGCAAAACGTGGCCGGCGGCAGCCAAATCAACATCTTCGTCATGGCATTCCTTTTCATCTCGTTTTTCTTCCTGCTGTACTTCGGCCGCCAACAACTCGGTGACGTCATCACCGCCGCACTGCTTCTGATGCTGGGCCTCACCGGCGTCGTCATGGTCCTCGGCGCGCAGTTGGGCCGCGGCCGCTTCGCCACCGACTTCCAACCCTCTAAACTCCTCGTCGACAACAGCAAGAGCCCCACGGCGCCGTTCATGGAAGCCACGGGCGCGCGGGCCGGCGCGTTGCTGGGCGACGTCCGCCACGACCCGTTCCAATCCGGCGGACTCGGCACGCCCCCGCATTTGCGCGTGGAAGCCGGCTTGGTGCATAAAGCGCATCGCGGCGTGTTGTTCATCGACGAAATCTCGTCGTTGTCCGAAAAAGGCCAACAGGAACTGCTGACGGCCATGCAGGAAAAGAAGTACGCCATCACCGGACAAAGCGAGATGTCCTCCGGCGCGTTGGTGCGGACCGAACCGGTGCCCTGCGATTTCGTCCTGGTCGCGGCCGGCAACTACGACGACATCCAGAAGATGCATCCTGCCCTGCGCAGCCGCATCCGGGGCTATGGCTACGAAGTGTACATGGAAGACACCATGCCGGACACCCCCGCAAACCGTGAGACCTTAGTGCAATTCGTCGCCCAAGAAGTCAAGAAAGACGGCAAAATCCCGCACTTTGACGCGTTGGCTGTCGAGGAAATCATCCAGGAAGCCCGCAAGCGTGCCGGACGCAAGAGCCGTCTCAGTCTCAAGCTCCGTGAATTGGGCGGCCTCATCCGGGCCGCCGGTGACTTGGCGACCGAACAGAAAGCCGCGGCCGTCAACCCCGAGCACGTGATGAAGGCCAAGAAAATCGCGCAGACATTGGAACAGCAAGCCGCGCACCAGGCCATCGAGATCAAGAAGGACTACCAGATCTTCAAGACGGAAGGCAGCCAGGTCGGTAAAGTCAACGGCTTGGCCGTCATGGCCGACTCCGGCGTCATCCTGCCCATCGTGGCCGAAGTCGCGCCCGCCGCTTCACGCGATGCCAGCCGCATCATCGCCACCGGCAAATTGGGCGACATCGCCAAAGAAGCCGTGGAGAACGTGTCGGCCATCATCAAGCGCCACACCGGCAAGGACACGTCCAACTACGATATTCACATCCAGTTCCTGCAGACGTACGAAGGCGTCGAAGGCGATTCCGCATCGATCTCTGTTGCGACCGCCGTGATTTCCGCGCTGGAGGAAGTCGCCGTCAGCCAGAACCTGGCCATGACCGGCTCGTTGAGCGTCCGCGGCGAAGTCTTGCCCGTGGGCGGCATCACACAGAAAGTCGAAGCGGCCTTGGAAGCCGGCATCCACAAAGTCATCATTCCCGCCACCAACATGAACGACTTGCTGCTGGATGAAAAACAACTCAAGAAGATCAAAGTCGTGCCCGCGTCCAACTTCTACGACGTGTTGGAACACGCCTTGAAGCCTGGACGCGCCAAGAACCGACTCTTGGAGAAGATCAAGAAGGAATTCGACGAGTCCAACGGCAACTCGAACCTCGCCAAAGCCGTGCCCCAGCTCTTCGGCGCCAAACACCGCTGAACCAAACGCCACTACACCTACAAACCCAGGTTGACCGTTCCCTAATCCATGGACGGTTTTTGGCTCTACTCGGCGTTGCCCTTCGTCGGCGGCCGGGGCGTGGCGTATGCGGCATCCATGGCGTCAGCCGTCGTGCTCTCGACCCTGAAATGACCTCTTTTTAAGCCGGTTTTGCCACAATACCGATTGAGGCGGCGGAGTGCACGGCTGTCGGTAGCCCGGATTCAAAACCCGGGCAGCTGAGGAAGCTCCGCTCATTTAAGCGAAACAATCGGCGCTCGCCGTCGATTGCAACCAAACGGTTGCTGTGCTTAACCCTTGAGTCGCAAGGCTCCGCGTTTAAGGCGCGCCCGGCGGAACAGAAACGATACCGCTTTTTCCGTACAGGATGAAGTCCTCTGACGTTGGAAAAACGCGGATGAAACGCGCCGTCGGCTGGGGGATGCAAGGCCTTTGCGCCGCTGAGTCGAATGCCGTGGACAACAGAAAGCGGGCTACGGCTCCGACCGCCTCACACTTCTTTTTCTGAATCGATTGGGCAAAACCAGTGGGTCAATGAACGAAGCGGGTTCAATCGCCGGAATCGTTGTCATGCGCGTCCTGGAAGCCGCCTTTGATCCGCTGATGCATCTGATCCAACAAGGGCAGGGCCGCCACTAGGGAAAAAATGCCCAAAACCATCCACAAACCGTCCAGCGCGTCGCTCATGATAATAAACCGGCCATCCGAAGGGACCGCCGCATATATACGGTGGCGGATTGGAAGGATTGTAACAATTGTGCACGGAATCGCACAACGATCGAAATTCGGCGTCGCCTTCTTGAAACCCGTTAGGCTCAACGCCAATTCGTGGGCACGCCGGACTGGATTTCAAAAAGAAGCTTAAAGTCGAATGAATTCCATAGCCTGCCATGGACCTCATCCAAGCCATCATCTTGGCCGCCATCCAAGGCGTATCCGCCTGGATTCCCATCAGTTCCAAGACGCAGGTCATCTTGGCCGCAGACGCGCTTTTTCACGTTCCGTTTGCGACCGCCGTGGCATTCGCCTTGGCGCTGCATGTGGGCGACCTGATTGCCGCTTTGTACAAATACCGCACCGAGTACACGGACGCGGTACACGAAGTCTTGAAACCCAAGAAAGTCACACAATTCCAAGCCGATCAAAAAAGCCAAACCGCGCGCTTCCTCATTCTTTCCGTCTTGGCCTCGGCGGCCGTGGGCTTGCCCGCGTACTTGCTGTTGCGCCAGGCGTTTGCCGGCTTATCCGGCGAGCCGTTGCTTTTCGCCATCGGATTGCTGCTAATCGTCATGGCGGCCATTACATGGCACAGCCGGAAAAAAACAGTAACAGAAAAAGCCCTCGACCTCAAGACGACGCTCTTGACCGGCGCGGCGCAAGGACTGGCGGTCATCCCTGGGATCAGCCGCTCCGGCATTACGCAATGCACGTTGTTGCTGCAAGGCGTGCCGCAGGAAAAAGCAATGCGGTTGAGCTTTTTGATGAGCGCGCCCATGATTTTCGCGGCCGTCATCGCGTTCCAACTGGTGGAAGGATTCGGTGGATTGGACCTGGGCCTTGTGCTGGTCGGCATCGCGGTTGCGGCCGTCGCCTCCTTGCTCACGATGGAGGCCGTCACGAAAATCGCCCGAAATATCCCCGCATGGCAATTCATGGCCGCCGTCGGGTTGTTGGCGTTGGTGCCATTCGTTCTGAAAGTCACGTTACACGCAACCGGTTGAAAGGCATGGACCTGTTCGGGATACAAATCGCGCTGTCGTTCATCGTCGGTGGGCTTTACATCGCCACTTCCATCCGCATCGCCGAAGCGTTCGGACCCAAGTGGGGCGGCCTTATCATCGGCCTGCCATCCACATCATTGGTCAGCTTCGTCTTCATCGGCCTGACGCAAGACGTCCAAGCCGTCGTCAACGCGACGCCCATCGTGCCCTTGGCCTTCGGGGTCAACGCGTTGTTTGTCCTCGCATTCGTCCACCTCTATCGACATGGTTGGAAGGCGGCATTGCTTGGAGCACTTTTGTTCTGGGCGGCCATCATAGTGCCAGTCACATGGTTGGGACTTAATGATTTACTCATTTCTTTGGCCGGGGCGCTGGTTTGCATTGCGATGGCCCTGCATTGGGGCAAAACCATCCCAAGTCGAAAAACCGAAAAAATCCGCTTTTCCAATAAAGATTTCCTCTTTCGCGCCGCGTTTTCAGGGTTCATCATCGCATCCGCCGTCTTTTTAGCCAAGACGCAGGGCCCCATTTGGGGCGGATTAATGGCCGGATTTCCTGCGGCCTTTTTGTCCAGCATGTTGCTTTTGAGCCGGCGGCATGGCATCGGCTTTGCCGCCAGCGTGGCCAAAAGCATGCCGTTGGGCAACTTGGCCAGCATCGGTTTCGTCCTGGCGGCCTATGTCCTACTCCCATGGCTGGGCCTGTGGACCGGCCTGCTGGCGGCGTATTTCGTTTCAGTCGGCGTGGGGTTGCTGGCCCAAAAAACGATTGCCGCTTAAGAAAGGAAAAACCAGATAAGCCGCCGCGTCGTTCACCTACACCGCCATGACCGAACCGTTCGCAGACGCCCTGCCGAAGCCGGCTGCAAGCAAAACCGACGAAAACGCCGATGTGCAGGAAGCATTTTTTTCAGCCGCAGCACTCTTGGGCAAAGCCGATTACGTCGTAAACGCCGAATACAAGAAATATGCCTCGCTCAAGGCCACGCTGCAACGCGACGGCCGCACGATTTCGGCGAAAGTCAGTCCGGGCTTTGCCGCCGGCGGCCGCGACGTGTTGGTGGGACTGGCGTTGGACTTGATCGCCCGCGTGTTTCGCATGACGGTGCCGGATAACGCCTACACCCAGGCGTACTACGCATTCCGCCAAAGCCAAGGATCGAACCAGCTCAACTCCGCGCTCAAACGCACCCACGGCCGCAAACGGAATCTAAACGCGCAAGGGACGTGGCACGATTTGAACGACATCGTGCTGCGGATGACGCGTGAACATGTACTGCTGCAGACGCTGTCCGTACCGAAAATCGGGTGGAACAAAAAAGGCGGCAGCCGCATCCTGGGTTTTTACGACGAGTCGGCACACGAAATCCTGATCAACGCCAACTTGGACCAAAAACGCGTGCCGCCCTACGTCCTGGAATACGTCGTGTTCCACGAACTCCTGCATGCCAAGCACCCGGTCAAACACGGCCGCGAGCGGAGGACCGTCCACACCGCCGCATTCAAAGCCGACGAACGTCAATATCCGCTGTACAACGAAGCCATGGCGTGGCTCAAACGGCACAACGTCGAGCAGGATTGGGACTGACAAATTAATAGGCCGCATCGGACCCAGATCTATGGTACGATGAACATCCATTCAAACGGCTTGCTGCCGCTGTATTTGGCGTATGTCGTTCCGGCCACGTTGGCCAACGCCTTTTTAGCCCTTTTTTTGCTCACGCACCTGAACGTCGGTTTGTCGGGCTTGTTGGCCTACTACGGATTGGCGTTTGCCGTGGGAGCCGCCGCCGTCGCCTTGCAAGGACCTATTCACCTCCGCACCGCGTTCGTCATCGCCGCTGCTTTGGTGGCCGCCGAGTTTTTGATCCTCGCCGTTTCCACGTCATTGGCCCACACCCTGCTGGCCGCCGTCGCGTACGGCCTGCTCATGATGTACTTCTGGACGGCGTACAACGCGCTGCACTTCAAAAAACAACCGCCGAACCAAAACGCGACCAACAGCGCACATTACTGGGTCGTCATCTGGACGGCCGCCTTGGCGCTGCCGTTGATCGGAGCCGCCATCCTCAACGCCGCCGGCTTCAAAGAACTCTACCTGGTCGCGGCTGCGCTGTCCATCGGGTTACTTTGGAAGGCATTCGGATTCAAAAAAGAAAAAATCCGTTTCAACCTAGCACGCGACATCCGAAAAAGCCACGGCTACCGCACGCTGACGTTCCTGGAAGGCGCCTTGACGGCCATGCCGCTGTGCATCCTGCCGGCCTTGTCCGTGCTCTACTTTCCCACGCCCACGGAATTCGGCATCTATACGGCATTCGTCGCCTTGGCCGGCATCGCAGCCGCCATCGTGCTGGCCCAAGCCTCCGACGCGCTGAACAAACGCAAACGCTTCTTGGCCCCGCTGTCGTTGGCAACGGCTGCCGCATTGCTGGCCGCCTTATTGGCCCAAGACGCGTGGGTTTGGGCTGTGGCCACCGCGGCATTCAGCTTCGTATACGCCTTGTCCTCGCCGCTTCGCATCGCCGTCATCCTGGACAAGGAAAAACGCGCGGAGGTGGCGATGAGCAACCGCGAATTCTTGTTGAACGCCGGCCGCGTCGCCGCGTTGGGGGCAAGCGGCATCGGCATCGCACTGGGACAGCCGCAGACGGCCATCGCGTCGGGCATCGCAGCCGCCCTGGGGTACGCCGTGATGCTGAACAAGAAAGAATGGATTACGTAAAGAGCCGGAAACCCCCCAGACTAAACGCTATTAACACGCGCCGCCAGCATCCATCCGAAGTGCTATGGCCGAACGCAAGATTCCCCGCAGCATGGGCACGCAGCACCCCGACAACGCATCCAAACCCCGTTGGGCGTCCGAACCGTTCATCGACACCCAGACGGAAGTCGAGGAGGCCTTCCGTTGTTTTTCGGAACTGTCCGCCCAGGAATTCATGTGGGACTGGGAAGGCAAGCACGTCGATGAGAGCGTCGTCGAGAAGCTGTTCGAGAAATACACGGAATTCTTTCAGAACACGCCGTTGGGAAAAGGCATCTTCCTGACCACGCGCTTACCCAACATCTGGGAAGAAAAAGGCTACCGCCTGCCCAAGGCCTTCGTCAACGTCATCTCGGCCAACCAGATGGCGGCCGACGTCGGCATGCACGCCCCCGTCCTGTTCGAAGCCATCCTCCCGATGACCAAGTCGGCCGACCAACTCCACTTCCTGCACCAGCGCTTCCGGCAAGTCCGCAAGGCCTTCGACGCGCCTGACGAGCTGGAACTGATTCCTCTCGTCGAAGAAACGCACGCCATCCAAGACGTCGACCAACTCCTGCACCAATACGTCAAGGCCGAGCCCCGCGATTCCATCCGCGTCTTCTTGGCGCGTTCCGACCCGGCGCTCAACTCGGGCAACGCCGCGGCCACGTTGAGCGTCAAAATCGGGTTGGACCGGTTGCGGCAGTTCTCCAAAACCACCGGCATCGCCACGCACCCCATTATCGGCGTGGGCTCTTTGCCGTTTCGCGGCGGCCTGAATCCGCAAACAGTCGAGGTTTTTTTCCAAGAGTATCCCGGCATCGAAACGGTCACCGTCCAGTCGGCGTTCCGATACGACTACGAAAGTCCCGACGTCGAGAACGCCATCCGCGCCATCAACGAAAAACCCATCAGCCGCGCCGCACCCACGCCCGACGGCCTCTCCAGCGTAGTCGACATTTTCAGCCTCGAATACCAACGCCTAGTTGAAGGCATCGCGCCCACCGTCAACGCACTGGCCGCGTACGTTCCAAAGCGCCGGGAGAGGCGCCTGCACGTCGGGCTCTTCGGCTACGCCCGAAAGATGCAAGGCATTACCCTTCCGCGCGCCATCGCGTTTTGCGCCAGCATGTATTCGTTGGGCGTGCCGCCGGAACTCATCGGCGTCGGCTCCGCGCTCAAAAAAATCCACGGCAAACAACGCGACGCGCTCTATAGCGCGTATCGGTTCTTCGAAGACGACCTCGAGCGTGCCGGACACTTTCTGAACCACGAGAACCTCCACGCGCTGGCGCGACAAGACGCCGGATGGCAGGCCGTGGAAGACGATGTTAAGACGCTGGAAGAACAACTCGGAAAAAAACTGGGCCCGCACCAGGACGAGCACTACATCCACCGCAACTTGACGTCCAACGTGCGGCTCTTGCTCAAGGCAAAAGCCGACGTGAGTCCCGAAATCGTGCGCGCCGGACAGTTGAGAAAAAGCCTGGGCTAGGCCTGAAAAAGATATAAAAGACCGAGAACATGTCTAGCGCATGAGCTTCATTGAAATCACGCTTCCAAAAGACCAGCGGCCCAAAACATGGAACACGTTTCCCCCGGCATACCAGCATCAAACCATCCAGGAACTTTCGGAATTGGCCCACGGAGCCTTTGAAATCAGACGTCCAGTGCAGTCACGCCTGCCGACACGCATTGTGAACGAGTACCTGATGCACGTATTCGGAAATAAAGTCCCACGCGTCCGGATGCGAAGCATCAGCCCGAAACTGTTCACGTTGGTTTTCAGCCGCTACTTGTACGATGCCCGATTAGCCGCCGCCATGGAAAATGCGCGACACCACAACTTGCCAGAACTAAAAGAACGCTATATGGAGCTCCGCGGAAAGAAAGCCGTTGACACGTTACTGGACATCTCGGAAGAAGCGGATACGGCTTGGAAACGAAAAATAAACCAGACGTGGGATTTGCACTACAAACCGGTTAGCGACTTAGAACAATTCGGAGCCGACTTATTCCGGCGGTACCGATCCGCATACGAATCCATCTATCGCAGCGAGGAAGCCAAAAACCAGTCCTTGCCGCGGAAAACGCCGGTGGGAGCAGGCGAGATGGTTTTCTACGAAGAACCCGCCGATGAACGTCAGGCGAAAGCACGCGCGAAAAAGCCATCCAACCACGTCTACCTGACGGTTGACGATGGCCCCGGACCGCTGAGCCGCGAAATCCTAGAAGAGTTGAGAAAAGCAGGCGCCAAGGCTACGTTTTTCGTGCTGCCATCGAACATTGAAGCACTTAAACGGCAGGCGGAAATCCCAAACCCAGAAGCCACCTTGCAACAGGCCAGCCAATCCGGGCACGAAGTCGGCTCGCACAGCAACACACATGATTACACACTCGAAAATCCTTCCGACAAAGACCTTTGGCGCGAAATCGACCAGCCCAAGAACCGGCTTGAACAACTGCTGGACCGCACCATCCGCTGGTTCCGCTTTCCCGGCGGGCGCATGTCCCAACGGGCGTTGACCTATTTGGCCCAACGCGACATGCAGCATGCGGATTGGAGCATCGACACGTACGACCACCATTTAGTCGAGGAAGCACTGGCCGCCGAAGGAAAGACGCCTGAGCAACGACAACGAATTTTGGAAGCCATCGAAGGAAAACTGTCCGATTCACTCCGGCACGTCCGACGCGGCGACGTCATCTTAGTCCATGACAGCGCGCCGTTGGCCACGCCGAATCATATCAACGGCCTCCGCGTCCAGTACGAGGAACCGCAAGCACAGGCACACGACGAAGAGCGGCGGTACCGCATTGCCCGCGCCCGCGGCCAGTTCCTCCGTGACCACATCCAAGGCATCGTGAAGACCTTGCGCGATAAAGGACTGGAACCGGTCATTCTTTCGCCAAACCTCAGCGATTACAGCCGAGCATATCAGACGCGTTACTGGCTCAAACGCCTGCAAGCGGCCATGCCGACGCTGTCCACGTTGGCAATCAAAGGCGCTCGCTCCACCCGTAACCTGCTTCAACAAGCCATTCGAAAAATCCGCCGTCGCTAGGACTCAAACAAAGCCCGCCCTACCCGCACCATCGTCGCACCTTCTTCAATGGCCACGGCATAGTCATCCGACGTGCCCATGGACAATACCGTCAGTCCAAAATCAGTTTTCAGCGCGTCAAACAGCCGCCGGACGTTTCGGAAGTGAGGCCGCGAATCACCATCCAGAGGCACGACGGCCATGAGGCCTTCGACCGTCAAATGGGACAATGGCTTCATCGCGGCTAAGAATGCACGGATTTTTTCTTTCTCCGGCGCCAGGCCGCTTTTCTGCTCTTCGTTGCCGGCATTGACTTGCACAAGAACCCGCAAGACCTTTCCTTCCTTTGCAGCAACACAGTCCAACTTCTCGGCATGAGCCAAGTCGTCCAACGACTGCACCACATCGAAAAGCCGAACGATTTTTCCAATCTTGTTCGACTGGATGGTGCCAAAGAAATGCGTCTCGCATGGCAACAACAACGGCAGCCGCGCTTCGGCATCCTGCACGCGGTTTTCCCCCACGGCCTTGACGCCGGCTGAAAGCAACGCATTGACCTGGGCCACGCTGGAAGCATATTTGATGGCCGCCACCAACGAGACGTCCGGCGGGATTTTTTTCAAGACGTCCGTCAACGTCACGCCAAAGCACCGCCAAAGATCAAAACTAGCGCTCGCCCTTGATGAGGCGGATTTCGAACGCAGCCGCCGGCACCTGCAGGCCGAAATTCTCCAAGACCTGCGGGTGCAACTCGCCCACGAAGCCCACGGTTTCCTTGCCGACCACGATGGAAGCGGCGCGGCCGTCGATGAACCGCTCGGACTTGAGGTCCTTCAATTGGTACTGAACGCCCATGCGGCGGCAGAACTCGTCCAGAAGCGACGCCGCTTCGGTTAGTCCCGCTTGCGTGTGCGCCGACACCAAGCCGGCATGCACGTCGGTACGCGTCTTGGTTTCCGTGGACGGATCATGGCCTACGACTTGACCGACTTCAAACACTTTCTGCGGGTAGGGCTGATGCGTGTTTTCCGACAACGCCTCCAACACCGACGGCATGAGCATGGAACGCAGGGACGTGTATTCTTCGCTCACGGGATTACGGATCTTGACCAAATCCAAGTCCGCGAAGGCCTTGGCCGCTTTTCGAGGCGCGAAGAACACGTGCGTCATGAATTCGACGAAACCGAACGACGCCAAGGCGTCGCGCGCGGATTGCACGACGTACGTCTGATCGCTCTTGGAACCCACCGTGAATAGCGACGGCGGCTTGATGACGAACCGATTGAATCCGTGCGCCAAGGCGACTTCCTCGACCAAATCGACTTCATGCAAGAAATCCGCACGGTAACGCGGCACCAGGCATTCTAGCGTGTCGCGTCCAACTTGGACGTCGAGGCGCTGGCGGCGCAGCAATTGCACGGCCTGCTTGGGCGTCAGTTGCGTGCCCAGCAATTGGTTGACCTTGTCCACGCGCAAGACGTATTTTTCCGGCCGGAAGTCCGGTGTGACCAATTTTTTGGACGCATGGTGGACTTCAACGGTCTCCACCGTGGCGCCCTGGTCGGCAAAATCCTGGCACAACACGTTCAGCGCGGTATTGCATGCATGCCAATCCGTGCCCGTGATATCAATCAAGATATTCAGCGTCTTTTCGGTGACGGCGCTGGACACGCCATTAATGATGTCCACCAACGACAAAATCTGGCCTTTGGAGTCCACCAGCGTCGGGTAACGGTCGCCCTTGACCAAGTGTGCGTAATCCTTGCCGGTGGGGTGTTCTTTGAGGATCTGCCGCACCGTCATCTCGCGTTCGGCCTTCAACGGGTGGAACTTCGTGTCCATCGTCGCGTTCTTCAGATGGAACGGACCCTTGAGTCGGTCTAAATCATACAAGCCGATGGAGCCTTTCTTGCGCCGGCGCCCCAACGTCAAGTCCAGCTTTTCCTGTACTTGAAACAAATGCTGGATTTTGCCGTCATCCAGCTTGACGTTGCGGACCACCGCACCGACCAACACGGGCCGGATGGCTTCCGCGTCCGGTTCGACGAAAAACTTCACGCCGGACGACGGCCAATCGTTCTTGACCAAACCGAGGTCTTTTTCCAAGTAGCCCCGCAACGCACGGGCCGCACCGTAGACGGACAGCAGGTCCGGCCGGTCACCGGTAATCTCGACGGTGATGGCATCATCCGCCACGCTTTCGACGCCCGCTTTTATGTCCGGAAGCGCTTCCAAAATCCGGGATTCGGGCGCGCCGACCAATGAGACGAGTTGTTTTTTCGGATACGACGTTGAGACCATGAAGACTCCCTACTTTTGCTTGCGTTCACTTAAGCCCAGACGATTTGATAGCGTTCCGGATGCGCCGGATACGCGAATTCGTGATACACGTGCACGCGGCCCGGGCCGGCCAAAGTCCGGGCCAGTTTTTCATCACGGAAGTTGGCAAAGACCACGACGGTTGCGCCCTGCTTGCGGGCAAACCCCACAGCATAGGCGACCAACGCCTGGGCCACGCCTTGACTCTTGAATCCAGGCCTTGCCGCAAACGGCGCTTTCGGATACGGCAACAAGATGGCTTTTTCCTTGAGGAGACGGACCTGCAACTGACATGCCGGCCTTCGGCCGGAGTACGCCGTCAGCACGTATTGGTTCGCACCACGCTTGACCGCGTCAAAAGACAGCTTAATTTCAGCCATGTTTCTTGGCCTCCGCGCCACGCAAGTAACCCAAATCGTGCGAGAACAATTCCCGGATGTCCGTGATGCCCATCGACACCATGGCCAAACGGTCGATACCCAAACCCCACGCCACGACCGGCACATGGACGCCCAACGCGCTGAGCATTTCAGGACGGAACATGCCCGCACCGCCGACTTCCGCCCAACCGCGACCCGGAATCTTAGCGTAGAGCTCGACCGACGGTTCGGTGAACGGGAAATACGACGGCACGAACTTGACTTCCTCCGCATCGAACACTTCCTGCGCGAACGTCCGCAGCTGGCCCAGCAAATCGCTGAACTGGATGTTGCCTGCGACGTAGCCGCCCAACTGGCTGAACTCGATGAAGTGCTTCCAGTCAATCTCATCCGGACGGAACACGCGTGCGATGAAGAACACGCGGTCGGGAAACTCTTTGGACCGGTAAAGCTCGCGCGAACTGATGCCCGTGTCATGCGAGCGGGCGATCAAGCGGGCGGAAATACGCGGGTCCCACGAATACCGCCAGCCCTTCGAACCCTCGAGGCCTTCCTCGTGCGCCTTCTTCACTTTTTGGACGAAAGATTCGTCCGGAAGCGTTCCGTGGCTGGGCTGATCGACATAGAAGACGTCGTGCAAGTCGCGCGCCGGGTGGTCCTGCGCCATAAACAAAGAGTCCATGTTCCAAAACTCAGTCTCCACCAAGCTGCCGTCCACTTCACGGAAACCCAGACCCACCAGTTTGTCCCGCATCGTCTGCAGGAATTCCTGGTACGGGTGTTTGCGGCCCGCCAATACCGGCGCCACGACCGTCTTGAGGTCGTACGACCGGAATTTCTTTCCTTTCCACGAGCCGGATTTCAGCATGTCCGGCGTCAAGACCGAGACCACAGAACCGTCGTCTTTGAGCGCCGACTTTCCGGCAGCGGTGACCGAGGCGAAAACCGTCTTGTCCGACGTCTGGACGGCCAGCTTTCGCTGCAACAAAATCGAGGCGTCGACTTTCTTGCCGGCGGCCAAGGCATCCAACGCCTTTTCCGAATCCGAAGGCTTGTCGGACACCACGATTGCCTTTCCGGCATCGATCTTGACGGCACCAGATTTCTTGGCCCACATCAACGCGATACCCTGCTCGGCCGATGATAGACCCGCTTTTGAGAATGCCTCGGAAAGCGCCAGCGCTTTCTTGCCCAACGCCTGAACCAAACGCCGCTCCGGCAAGCCGTTCTTGACGGCCTGCTTGCCTTCATCCGTCAGCTCCAGCGCCGTTTTCTCTTCGCGGCGGACGGAAGCCAAGCCGTCGGACTCAAGACCTGCCAGCACGCTCATAACCGAAGACAGCGGCACGCCGGCTTTTTCCGCCAACGCCGATGCGGCAAGCTCACCTTTGTGCGATGACAGCGCCGACAAAACCTTGCGATCCAATTCCGTCATGAGTAAGTGAAAACTCCAACCACAGATAAACGAAAGAAACCCCGGATTCGTTTTGCACAAGCAGCTTTCTTAAAGATTCGCCAAACCCACGCGGCCTTAAAAGCGCGGGATGCGTAAATGCTAACGGGTGGTCGCGTTATGGTCCTGGAATGGATCGTTATCGGAATCGTCGTTCTCATCGTCTTGTTGGCCGTCTATTACTACAACAAGCTCGTCGGCCTGAACAACCAAGCCGAAGCCGACTGGAAACAGATCGATCCGCTGCTCCAACAACGCCTCGACACCATCCCCAACCTCATCGCCATGGCCAAACGCGTGATGAAGCAGGAAACCGACTTGTTCACCGGATTGGCCAAAGCCCGCGAAGCTGCCGCCTCAGCCAAGACCATCGGCGAAAAAGTGCAGGCCCACCAGGCGCTTGGCGGCTTTTTGTCCGGGTTCTACGCCCGGGCCGAAGCCTACCCCGAGATGAAGTCCAACACCACCATGCACGTGGCCATGGAACAACTGGCAGGCATCGAAGACAAAATCAAATACGGCCGCCAACGCTACGGCTACACCGTCCAGGAATACATCAACGCCACCACGCAAGTGCCCGGCATGTTCTTCGCCGGCCTCTTTGGGTTCAAGTCGGACAAGTGGCCGTACTTCAAAGCGGACGACGCTGCACGCAAAGCCATCGACGCAGGCAAGCTGTTGGAAGATTAAACGCCGATTGAAAACAAACAAAAACGGGGCCGTCCGCGGCATAAAAAAAAGACGGCACCCATTCTTTTTTCAAAAACCAACAAACCCGACCAGCACGACGACGTGAATGTCCTCATGGCCGAACAAAACCCCGCAATGGAAACCAACGTCCGCACGTCATTCCAATCGGAAATCGCTTCCAACAAGCGCAAAAGCATGGCCTTGATCGCTGTCGTCTTTCTGATCCTCGCCGCATTGTTGTACGTCATCGCCGCGGTCTACACCGGCGCCGGATCCGCCGTCTTCCTGATTATCGGCCTCTTGTTTTCCGGCGTCTACGTCGCCACCACGTACTTCTACGGCGACCAAATCGTCCTGAGCACCACCGGTGCCAAGCCCATTGACGAACGCAACCCCAAGCACGTGTTCCTGAAAAATACGGTGGAAAACCTGGCTTTTGCCGCCCGCTTGCCTAAAGTCCCGGCCATCTACATCATTGAAAGCGGCGCGCTCAACGCCTTTGCCACGGGCCGCGACCCCGACCACGCCTCCATCGCAGTGACTACCGGCCTCCTGAACACGATGAACCGCAACGAGTTGGAAGGCGTCATCGCGCACGAGCTGTCGCACATCTCCAACTACGACATCCGCTTTTCCTTGTTGGTGGCCTGCATGGTGGGCCTCATCGCCATCTTAAGCCACATGTTCCTCCGCAGCATGATGTTCAGCGGAGGCGGTGGATCCGACCGCAAAGGCGGCGCATTACCCCTCATCCTCATCGGCATCGTCTTGGCCATCTTCGCGCCCATCATCGTCCGCATGGTTCAAGCCGCCGTCAGCCGGAAACGGGAGTCCCTCGCCGACGCGACGGGCGCCAAGCTCACGCGTTACCCCGAAGGCCTGGCCTCGGCGTTGGAAAAAATCAAGGCACAAGAAAACCGAAGCGACGCGCCGAAACTCAACGTAAGTGAAGCCGAATCCCACCTCTTTTTCAGCGACCCCGTCAAAAGCCACCTCGACGGCCTCTTCGCCACCCACCCGCCGCTGGAAGAGCGCATCAAGACGTTACGGGGAATGTAAAGTCAGTGGATTTGTACGTCTGCCGGAATCTTGGAAATGCGAGAAAGTTTCTGGCCGCGCGGCAAAAAATTGAGGATTTCCAGCCCGATGACACGGCCGGTTTTGTCCTTGCGCAGAATGACCTCATCGCCAGTCTCAGAACAGTAGGCTTCCTTCTTTGGATCATCGAACCAAATGTCCAAAGTATTGCCTTCGCGGGTGTAAAGGATCCTTACCTTGTCCATACTTCGTCCCCTTCCTTGACCCGATCGGTCAGATACGCCGTCATGACGAATCCCGTTCCGTTCTCGTGCAGGCATACGACACACAACCAATAGTGGTTGTAAGCCAGATAGTATAAATAAACGGCCGAATCGTAACGGCTCCTTCGAACAATATCCGCGTCCGCCAAGGCGCGTAGAACCAAAGCATCCTTCCCGGACAATTCCGAATGCTTGACACAACATATGACCTGCCAATGGGATTCCGTTAAGCGAATCCTGCGGCCTAAAACACAGGGCGATGAAAAGCGAAGAGGCATGGAAACGAACGGCAGAAGGCGCCACAAAAACATTGGGTAGAACGAAAATCAACCCGAACGGGGATAAAAGTCAACCCAAGCGCCGCCCAAAAATCAACCGAAAACGGAAGAAACAACTCGATGGGCCATCCGAATCCGACGCCGCTTCACGCTAAGTACCCCGCTTCTTTCGAGCAGGAGCAAAGCCGGTCAACAACGGAACGTTTGTTAGATACGAAAAATTGCTTGGAATCGGTCGAAGACGAAAATAGCCCCAAACGACCAAATACCCTCCGACAGAAAAAAAGGCCAACAAAGGCGTAAATCCAGCCGAAATGCCGTGGCGGATAATCGGGAACAATGCGCTCCACAATCCATAGGAAAATAATCCAATCAGTAAAGCCAAAACCGAATTAACAATAAAGGGTAGCATCAGTTGCTGCGCGAAGACAAACCAGAACATGCCCAAAATAAATTTCTTCCACATTTTCATAAGACCGGAAAGCACGCTTGGAAAACCGGGCGCGTCATAAGCCGTACGTAATAATTTTGAAAGCGGAACGCCGGTAAAAACCGAGGTAAGAACATACGCCAAAAAAATCAATGGGATAGAAAGGAAGACCAACGCCAAATAGAGGACGAAAAGAAGAGTGAGACCATCACCCAAAGCCCGAGACAACTGCAAATCGCCCAAAGGGTCGACATATGAAGCAATAGAGTCCAAGAAAGGAAAGTGGCCGACAAAACCAAGTGCAATCCAAACCGTGCCAAGTAAAATCAGCAAAAATGAAAAATAACGGCCCAGACGATTGAAATCAAACAAGCGCTGCCACCGCCAACGGAAAGTTAATCGTCGCATCGCCGTAGACGGTCACGTGTTTGGCGCGTTCCTTGACTTTGCCCCACGACACGGCCTCTTTGGGACGAGCTCCGGACAGCGAGCCGTCATACTCTTGCGCCGTGGTAAAGTACACGGCGGAATCCAGGCCGCCGCGCAGCAGGTTGCAACCGATGGTGAAATGCTTGCTGGAGCCGCCGCCCACGACGATGGCCGACGTCGTCTCCGCGTTCAAAACCAAGTTACCCACGGGTTTCAGATCCGCGGTGGCGTCGAGCACGAATTCCGGATGGTCCTGTTTGAAAAAGTACAACTGCAAGCCCAAGGCCGAGTCGATCAACGCCGGCGAAAAAACCGGCACGTTGCTCTCGCGGCAGGCCGCTAGGAACGAATGCTTGCCTTTAGCCAAATGCGATAATTCCGCAATGAATTCCGACGGTGCCCAGACCTCCTTCTTCGAAAGCATCTTCTTGAAAACGGGCTGCACCTTTTTTTCCAACTGGACGTACGCGTCGTTGTCGACCAGCACGTTGCCGATGCGGTTGATGCTTTTTTTATGCAACGCCACGTCGTCCGCGTCGAAAGAACCCAAACCATACGGCCGCCACGACTTGATCAAATCGTGATCCACGCTGCCGCCCGACGTGACGACCGCGTCAATCCAACCCTGCCGAATGACCTGTGCCAGAACGCCCCGCAGACCGGAAGCGACCAAGTTGGCGGTAAAAGCCAAAAAGACGGTCCGTTTTCCATCGGCCTTCATCTCGCGCATCAAAGCCACGGCCTGCGCCAAGTGAGACGCCTGGAAACCCGCGGATTCAAAGTCACTCAGCATCGCGGAAACGTCTGTCTTGGCTTGAAAATCAATAACGCGTTTCGTGCCCATTTTTTCCAACAACTCCACAGTTAAAACAAGGGTTCCGCACAATAAAAACGGATTCAAAAAGCCTGAAAATCAAAAGGTCCAAGCCGCCATGAAAATCATCCACCACAACACAGAGGAGCATACGCTCAAGCTCGAGCCGCAGTGCCCGGAAGACTTGTGGTACCTGCATAAAATCATCGAGCCGGGCGACGGGGTCGAAGGCGTCTCGTTCCGGCGGTTCAAGTCGGAAGGTGAGGAAGGCGAATCCGGCGAAAAGAAAAAAGTCCACGTCCTGGTCCGCGCCGACCAGGTCGAATTCGCCGAAAACGCGCTGAAACTCCGCGTCACCGGCAAGATCGAATCCGGAAGTCCCGAGGAATTCGCGCCCAAAGGCGCTTTTCATACCCTCGATCTCGAAATCCACGAACGCGTCACGCTGCACAAGAAACTCAACGCGTACCACTGGTCGCTTCTGAACGACGCGAAAAAAACCAGCCAACACGTCAAGGCCTTTTTGGTCGTCATGGACGAACACCAAGCGACGCTGGCCGAACTCCAGTTGCAGGGACTCAAATTCGTCGCCGAAATCCAGTTCCGAGGCACCAAGAAAGACCCCAAAGCCTTTGAAGAAGCCCAGAAATCGTTCTTCGCCGAATTATCCAAGGCATTGGAAGGAAAAGAACACCTCGTCATCGCCGGTCCCGGCTTTGCCAAGGACAACTTCAAGAAATACCTCGACGACAAACACCCGGCGCTTGCGAAGAAAGCGCGCTACGAGTACGCCGCATCCGCCGAAAAACCCGGCGTCTACGAGTTGCTCCGCCGGGGCGTCATCGAAAAAGCCCTCGGAGAACAGCGGCTGGCCAAGGAATTCGAACTCATGGAAAAATTCAAGGCAAGCATAGGCCGCGACGACCACTTGGCCGCCTACGGATTAGCCGACGTGAAAGACGCAGTGGACGCCGGCGCCGTGGCCGACATCCTCATCAGCGAACACCTGCTCAAGGACAAAGACGTGCAGAAAATCATGGAAAAAGCCCGCCAATTGGGCGCGCAATTGCACGTGTTCGACGTGGAAAGCCAACCCGGCGGCGAACTCAAGGCATTCGGCCTAGCCGCGTTGCTGCGCTACGCCGTATGGAAGTAAAAAACGGAAGTCAAAAAAAGAAATCAGATGTAACTGGACGTGTCCCGGACCACCCGTTGGCCCACTTGGACGCGCACCGGGTTGTAGATGAAAGCGAAGACCAGGAACGCCAACGTGAAGAGAACCACATCTTGGGCCACCAACAAGGCGTAGGCGGCAAAGACGAACAAGGCGGCGGCCAACACGTCCGTCGCGCTGGAGCCCGTGCTCAGGCCCGTCAAGTCCCGCGCCGTGCGCGGGCGGGTTTTGACCCGTTCCGCATAATCCAACGTCGAATATTCCGCCATAGACATCATCAGAGATGCTCCTTAAAAGCAGGAATCGGGAATCGAGCCCGCGCGGTTTTCAAACGCCTTTCTGCGGGTTTTGCAGGGCGTTTTTTTGGATGTAACCTCCAATGCCGGGTGCGGTCCGTCTCGAGGCCTGCCTTCTTGGAGCGGTTGTCTGTTGGACAATACCAACAGCTTGTCCCTCCTGTGTAGAACACGCAGTGGAAATATAAATACCTTTGGATTTTAAACAGATTTGTTAATAAAATAACATAAGGGTTATTAAGGTAGCTCGAGTAGGGCAATAGGAAAACGAATTACAAAGCCCACTGAAAGGAAAAACCCAATGCACCGCCACATCGAGAAAACGCCGAAACTGGCCAGCGCCGTCAAGAACGCCGTGGACGCGTATCCATTCCTGAAGACGCCCATGGAACTGGGCCTAGTCAACTACTCGGCGCTCGCCCGCAAGCTCAAACCCCAACTGGAAAAACAACTCAAGCAGGACGTCACGGTCGAGGCCATCGCCATGGCGCTTCACCGCCACGTGGAACACATTCCCGTACCGGGCCAGAACGGGCCCTTGCGGTCCGTCGCCGCCTGCAAGCTGAATCTCCTGCCGGACATGGCAGCCATCCATTACCGATTCAGCCGAAAAATTCAGGAACGGCTGCATGACGCCAAGACGGAAATCGAACACCAAGGCGGCAACCTCTACATGGTCGAGCGGATGAACGAGATTTCCGTGCTGACGCAAAGCCAATTCGTACCGCCATTGAAGAAACTGGCCGACAAGGCCCAATGGCTGAGCGATTTCCAGAACCTCTCGTTGCTCACCGTGGAATACCCGCCCGAAAGCCTCAAGCAACCCGGATTGCTCAACTACCTGGTGCAGTCCTTGAATCAGATCCAAGTCAACATCCTAGGCGTCTTCACGTCGTATAGCAAGATCTCGTTCGTCATCGCGGAAAACGACGCGCCCGTCGCGTACGACCGGCTCAGCCGCTCCATTGCCGCGGCCAAGTCAATGGAATGAAGTAAAAGGCAAACCACGTAAAAGCAGGAAACCAAAAAGGCATCACGATGCACCCATTGAAACTTTTCTTCACCTACTTCCGAGCCCTACCGGACGCGATACGCTTTGGCAAGGAATTGGGCAACCTAGGAAAAATCGAAAAAGAAATCCACATCGAACACTTCAAACGCGCAAAGGAAAATAGCAGGAAACGATACTACGAATCCACAAGAAACGACTACAAAAAAATCTACTACAAGACGCTGGCCAGCGACGCCGGAAAAAAAGCATTGGTCCGATTGCTAGGACACTACCAAAAACACCAACTGATACAACTGGAAGGTAAGGAACCCGGCGAAGTTGCGGAAAAAATCGTGGACGACGACGAATTTCACGAACGCCTCGTCGAAATCATCAAGGATCGAATCACAGGCGAGAAAATTGAGGCCGTGCCGAACGGGCTCCACGACGCCATGCATCCTGCCGGCATATTTGCCTTCCACGACGACTTCAGGGACGCCCTTTTCGAAGCAGTTGCACGTGCAAAGCAGACGTGACCCCATCAGCTAGCACATAAGAGTCGTCTTAGATCATGACAAAGTCCCCCATCACCCGCATCCTCATCATCCACGGTTACGCCAGTTCCGGACCGAAGCATTGGCAGACCTGGCTTGCCCGCGAATGCAAGAAAGCCGGACTGGAGACGCATTACCCCGATTTGCCGAATCCGTACAACCCCGACGTGGGCGAATGGATGGCCGCCTTGCGGGCCGAACTGCCGGACCCGGACGAACGCACGGCCCTCGTGGGCCATTCCTTGGGCTGTGCCGCCATCTTCCACCTACTGAAGCAAGAACACGTCCGGACCGTCGGAGACGTGGTGTTGGTCGCGCCGGCGCACGCACGCAACGTGGCGCAAAGCCGCCAGGCCTACTTGGCGCCGTTCTACCAAGGCATGGACTACGCTAATGCGCGGAAAAAAGCCGGCCGTATCGACCTGTTCGTCTCGGACGAGGACGTCTGGATGTCGATGGCCGATTCGAAAGCCATGGCCCGCGAATTGGGCGCGCGCTTGCACGTATTTCACGACGCCGGCCACTTGAGCATCAACGCGGGTTACCATACCTTCCCGGAAGTGCTGGACGTGATCCTGGCCAAGGATTAGGCTTTTTTCATCTTGGCGATTTCGTCGGCAACCGCCTCGTCCTCGACGCGGGCAAACAACGGTTTGACGTCCTGCAAGCTCAAGCCGGCTTTGAACACGGACAAGTCGGCCCAGCCTTTGGGTTTGACACCCAATTGGGAAAACACGTCGCCGGACGAGAACGGCAAGTACGGTGACAATGCCAAAGCCAAAGCGAAGGCGGCTTTGGCGCTCAAGAACAACACGGTGTCAAGTTCGTCGGCCTCCGTCATTTTCCACGGCGCCCGGTCGTTGAAGTACTTGTTGGATTTCGCGGCAAACGCCATCGTCTTTTCCAGGCCTTCCTTGACGCCGATTTGATCCAAGTCGGCCGCGACCGCGGCGGAAAACGCCTCCGTCTCGCGCTCGAACGCCGCATCCATTTCGGTTTTCTTGCCAAGCTTAGGCACCACACCGCCTTTCTTGGCGATGAACGACAAACACCTATAAACGAAGTTGCCGTACGCGCCAATCAGCTCGCTGTTGACCTTGGCCTGGAAGTCCTTCCATGCGAAGTTGCCATCCGTCGTGTTGTTCGGCGTAATGGTGCACAAATAGTACCGCAACGCGTCCGGGTGGAAACGCGAAAGCACGTCTTTGACCAGGATGAACGTGCCGCGGGACTTGCTCATCTTCTCGCCTTCCACGTTGAGGTAGCCCCGCGTGGGAATCGCGGCGGGCAACGCAAAGCCAGCGGCATCCAGCATCGCGGGCCAGAACAAGTAATGGTGGTAGACGATGTCTTTACCGATGAAATGCACGATGCGCGAAGTCGGCGACCACCAGTCGGAAAGCGATTCGCCTTTTTCCTTGCACCACGCCTCGGTGGCGGCTACATAGCCGATGGGCGCGTCGAACCACACGTAGAAGAACTGGTCGGTACGGCCCGGAATGGGGATGCCGAAGTACGGCCCGTCGCGCGTGATGTCCCAATCCTTCAAGCCCGACAACCAATTGCGCACGTATGCGACCACGTCCGGCTGCAACGCGTTCTCCGATAAGTAACGGTAGAGGAACGGGGCGAACGCGCTGAGCTTGAAAAAGACATGTTCCGTCGACTTGCGCGTCGGCGGCGTCTTGCAAATCGCGCAATGGGGTTCCTTCAAGTCGGCGGGTTGATAGACCTTGCCGCATTTCTCGCATCCGTCGCCGTACTGGTCTTGCGCGCCGCAGAACGGACAAATACCTTTGACGAAGCGGTCCGGCAAAAAGCGCGCGTCTTTAGGGCAATACGTCTGCTCGACTTCCTTGGTAAAGAGGATGCCCTTGGATTCCGCCGCCCCATAGAATTTTTGAGCCAGCGCGTGGTTCTCTTCGGAATGCGTGCGGTGGAACACGTCGAACGAGATGCCCAGTTTCTGGAAGTCTTTTTCCTGCCGGTCGTGGTACTTCGTCACGAACGCGTCCGGCTTCATGCCTTCCTTGGCGGCGTTGACCTCGATGGGCGTGCCGTGCTCGTCGCTGGCGCACACGAACACCACGGGCTTTCCCTGCAGACGCAAGTACCGCGCGTAAACGTCAGCCGGCAAATACGTTGAACGGATGCCGCCCAAATGCAAGTCGCCGTTAGCGTAGGGAAGCGCGGCGGTAATCAACGTCTTGCCGTCGGCAGGGGCCTCGGATGCCGGGGATGCCTTCGACTTGGATGCAGGAGTAATGCAAGAACACCGCTTTAGGATTGGAAACCAAAGAGTGCAAGGCGGCCTATAAAAAAAGGCCGGAACGCCCGTTCCAAAGCAAAAAACCCGTTTTCCGTTAATTTTTAAAAGGCGTGCGACAAGACAATAACGCTGGTTTTAAGCGAAAGCAAGGGGGCTTAAGCCACAGGCTCCCATAAAGGCGGTTTTTACGAAAAAAGCCGTTTTTACCTAAAGACTCTTGAACAGCAACGAAATGAGGTGCACCCATCTATGCAGCAAGGAAATCTGAACGGACAACAAGTACTCGTACTGCCGGAAGGCAGCTCCCGCGTATTGGGCCGCGACGCCCAACGCACCAACATCGCCGTCGGCTACGCCGTGGCCTCCGCCGTCAAAAGCACGCTGGGCCCGCGCGGCATGGACAAGATGATGGTCTCCGAAATGGGCGACATCGTCATCACCAACGACGGCGCCACCATCCTCAAGGAAATGAACGTCGAGCACCCGGCGGCCAAGATGATGGTCGAAATCGCCAAAACCCAGGACGAAGAAGTCGGCGACGGCACCACCACGGCCGTCGTGATCGCCGGCGAACTGCTCAAGAAAGCCTTGGAACTACTGGATCAGGACGTGCACGCCTCCACCATCATCTCCGGCTACAAACTCGCTTCGGCCCAGGCCATCCAGACGTTGTACGACGTGGCCGAAAACGTGGCCATGGACGACAAACCCATGCTCCAAAAAATTGCCGCCGTATCCATGGGCTCCAAGACCGTCGCCTCCGGCACGGCGAAAGACGTCCTAGCTAAACTGGTCGTCGACGCCGTCACGCAAGTCGCCGAAAAGAAAGACGGCAAGTACACCGTCGACAAAGACTACATCAAGATCGAGAAGAAGCAAGGCGGCGACGTCCAGATGACGACGCTCATCGGCGGCGTCCTGGTCGACAAGGAAGTCGTCCACCCCGGCATGCCCAAGAAACTCGAAAAAGCCAAGATCGCCCTGCTTGACGCCGCGTTGGAAATCGAGAAGACGGAAACCGACGCCCGCATCAGCATCACCTCGCCGGACCAGATGACGGCCTTTTTGGAACAGGAAGAAAAAATGCTGAAAGACATGGTCGAAAAAGTGGCGGCCTCTGGTGCCAACGTGCTGTTCTGCCAGAAAGGCATCGACGACGTGGCCCAACACTACCTGGCCAAGAAAGGCATTCTTTCCGCACGCCGCGTCAAGAAATCCGACATGGAGAAGTTGGCCCGCGCCACGGGCGGCCGCGTGACGACCACGCTGGAAGACCTGTCGAACGACGACTTGGGATTTGCCGGCATCGTGGAAGAACGCAAAGTCGCCGGCGAACACATGGTCTTCGTCGAGAAATGCAAGGACCCCAAGTCCGTGACCTTGCTGGTCCGCGGCGGCACCGAACACGTCATCGACGAGGCTGAACGCGCGCTGGTCGACGCCATCGGCGCCGTTTCATCCTCCATCCAGGAAGGCAAGTACGTCACCGGCGGCGGCTCGATTGATATCGAACTGGCCATGCGTTTGCGCAAATACGCCACGCAAGTCGGCGGACGCGAGCAGTTGGCCATCACGGCTTTTGCCGAAGCGTTGGAAGTCATTCCCCGCACGTTGGCCGAATCCTGCGGTTTGGACTCGATTGACACGTTAGTCGACCTCCGCTCCAAGCACGAAAAAGGCCAGAAAACGCTGGGCATCGACGTGCTCAAGAGCAAGGTCGGCGACTTGAAAGCCGCGGGCGTGTTCGAACCGCTCAAGGTCAAGAAGCAAGCCTTGCAATCCGCTTCGGAAGTCACCGAGATGATCCTGCGCATCGACGACATCATCGCCAGCAAAGGCAAGAGCGGCGGCGGAAAAGGAGGCATGGGCGGCGGCGAAGGCATGGACATGGGCATGTAAATGCCCGCATCCGGCTGAAGCTGAAACCCCTGAAATCAATCTTTTCTTTTTCTAAACGAACGGCGCGTCAACGCGCGCCGATTCTTCTTTTTCTTTTCAAACCCTTCAGCCGCAGGCAAAACGCTTATCTGGACCTCATGCGCTTTTCCTAGCCATGGAAACCCTTGCCAGAGCCCTCAAAACGCACATCAAACCCTTACCTGAAGAAAGCGTTCCGGAGGCGGATGAAAATATCGACCCTGAAATGATGGCGGTGAGTAATTCGACATACGAAGAATACACAAACAAAAAACCACAACAAAAAAGCAGCTTTCATTCCATCGCCGGCGAAGTACTCCCCGGGAAGAAATGGGAACAAATCGAAGGAGTAGTGAAAAAAGCGAAAAGTCGCCTCGAGAATATCAATACGCCGTTACAACTCAGGGCGTACTACTTTAGGGGCAAAAATGGACGCTGGTACGCAAAGTTTATCCTTCACCGCTTCGGTGGAAAAATCTACGGCCAACAACTGACAGATACTTGGAACGAGATTTCGGCACCTGAAAGCACCGCAAGCCCGGTTTCGCCAGCGGCGCGACCGAAAGCGTCCCCGATTGAACGACCGAACGTTCTAGATCCCGCCCGCGTCGCTCAATCCAGAAGTCCGCCCATCGGCGCTCCAACAAGTCCGCCAATCCGGACTCCACAAACCTCCGTCAGCCCTCCGATTCGCGAACCTGCATTTTCCGTAGTGCCTCCACATGGGCCTCCGCCCTCGCCGGTAGTCAGGTCCGCTTTCCACGATTTGCTCGAAGCGATGAAAAGCGTCTTGAACCCCATAGCGATGAGCGAAGATGCATTCGGGTCGGATATACTACCGCCATCCGAAGTCAACACGTTCGACAACCAAGGTGCATCTCCTATGCGAATCAGCCATGGCCACACCTATGCGCAGTTCCACGGCACGCTCGTGAAGGGCCGGAACAGGGATGACGTTGGCGACGTCCTCCAAGCAGAGATTGCGAAGATGCCTAAGGCAGGCGATTTGTTGAAGGTCATCCGGGCAAGCGTATTGACGAGCAATGTCAAAGGCCAGAAAGTGTTTGGAATTCGAATCAGCAGCAACCACCGCGCCTTCAACCCAGAAGAACTCCATGCCAACTGGGCCGGTATCGTGCCCAATGAAGGTGAAAACCCCAAACCAACACTGCCCAGCCCTCCGCGCAAGCCGCCGAGATCACCGCCTTCGCCGGGCGCGCATTTCGACGGAACGGCATAAAACCGACACGCGCCAGCGAAAAACTAGGGCGATGGGGTCGAAGCACCGTCAGATTGCTTGCTTCAACCGAGCGTGCAACAAAAATCCATTTAAACAACCAACGTGACCAGAAAGCCATGGAACATTTGTTGCGCGTAATCCAGACGCTTCGAAACAAAATGAAAGCCGCCCTGAAGCCCGAACCGGCTGGAACGCTAAATCCTGCGAACGAACGGTTCAACAACAAAGAATCCCTCCTCGCACGCGGCGGTTCTAACGAGTTAGCCAAACAGATTCACCTTGCTGGAGAACTAAGCGAAAAATTCGAACCGGAAGAACTAGCGGCTTATCTGGAAAATCATCGAAGAAAACTCAACCAGGGGCATCACCACGTTCAGTTTCACGTCCGCGGCAATACGGCATACTTTACCATCGGTGGACTGGAGTTTCACCACGAAATTGAAAAAGCCATCAACGAAAAATGGTACCGATAAACGAAACGGCGAGTAAAAAACCTAGCGGGCCCGGAGGGATTTGCAACCGGGACCACAGGGGGAGCACCCCCTATAGTCCTACGTTACCCCGAACCCCCCAACAAATGCTTTACGAATCATAAACGGGCCCGATGGGATTTGAACCCACGACTTCCTGCTGTCTTCAACCGGCTGCGAAAAGCAATCGCAGCCGGCAATAGAAGGCAGGCACTCTGATCCAGGCTGAGTTACGGGCCCAAAAACTTGAAAAAAGACGCCAAAGCCTTAGAGAATGTGCTGAAACAGTATTTTAAATCGGCTCATGCCTTTTCTGCTAAACAATTCCATACCAGGTGAACCCCCATGGCTAAGCTACACAAAATCATGGCAACGGCATTGATCCTTCACGGACTGGCACAGGCACCGGCCGGCACCCAAGAACACGGGGAAGAGGCCCTCTCCGCCGACCCGCGCGAACACACGGCCCGAATGAGGACCGGGAATGAAAACTTCGTGAGGCTCCACGGACGGCAGTACCGCCTCGTTCATTCGAAAGGGCAACAGCCATCTTTGATCGTCATGCAATGCGCCGATTCGCGCGACGACTTGGTCACTCAGGCGGAACTTCCTCCGGGCTACGTTTTCGCGATGGGTACCAACGCAGGCAACATCATCAATCCCAAAGAACCGTCGCTTTTGGCCAACGTCGCATATCACCTGAAACATTTGCATGGAAAAAACCGAGCCTACGTCGTCATGGGCCACTATGGCTGCGGCGGAATCAAAGGATTGGACGAACTGGAGCACCTCGAACCGGAAATCGCAGGTCACCTCCGTCTTGCGTTACCCGCCAAGGAATTCGTAGAACGGCACCTGCGCAACCGCAAACTCGATGTCGGAAAGGAAACCCGCCACCGAATGGTCGTGGAAGCCAACGTACTGGCTCAAATCAGGAATTTGATGAGCATCAAACAAGTCCGTCGTGCCGTTGAACTGAGGCAATTGTCCGTCATCCCCGTCATATCCGACATCAACACGGGCGAACTGCATTTCGGGCTCCCCACGCTACAACAATACGGGATGCTGGAACACGCGAAAGCCGAATTCGGCATACAGAAGTGGCTTCAAAGCCAACACCGACTGCAAGACCATCAACTCGCACGTCAAGGACCGCCAAGGCCGGAAAGCCGAAGAATGCCGCCCGCGACGCGAGCATCCTCGCGCCGCAATCCTGTTTTTAGGCGCGGTTAAATTCCGATACGCCTTGCGGCACAAAACGGTTTCACCATCGGCTGAAATACTGATGGAGCGCGGCGTAGAAGCCGCCCCATTGGTACGCGAAATGCACCAAGCCGACGAGGAAAAGGGGCACGGCGAGCCACTTGATGGCATCGTATTTCTTCCACACCAAGTACGCCAACGCGGCCAGCGGCGAAATGACGGCCCAAATCAAGAGTATGCGGAATTCGTGATCCCCAAGGAGCGAACGCGCTTCGACCGCCACGTTGGCAAAATAGGACGCCCGCGGCGCGTCCCCCACCAACGTGGTCTGCTTGACGCTGACGACGCGGGGAACACGCTCATCCAACATAGCCTCCAGTAAGGCCGGTAGCAATAAAAGCGTATTTGGGGAAGCGCGGTCCAAAACTCACGATTTGTTCGAAAACAGCGTCCTGTAGAGCCAAAATAAGAATCTCCGTTTCACGGACTGAGGCCGGATAAGTGCCTCTACGTACGGCCTCCAGGGCTCTTTCAGAACGATGCGGTTCTCCCGCAATTGCACATGCGGACTGACTTCACGCTCTTCCGGAACAACATCCACAAAATGCTGCAAACGATGCGGATTAAACTCCCCCGGTTGTAGCGGTAGAAAATCACCGCGGGAGGCGTGCGTTGCACGGGACAAAAGAGGAGAATCCAAATCAATGGGCGACTTCAAATCCCGACCGACTTCCGGATTGACGACCACGGCTTTGCCATCCAAAGCCCACGTCAGAATATGGCGTTCCTCGCTCGACAGCGAAGCCAGTTTCATCATGCGCCGTTCATCCTTGAAATGGCGCACGACCCAAGTCCAAGGCATGCATGAAATCTACAGACACGGCGATAAAAGCCCTACGGCTGAAAAAAAAAGAAAGCCAATCGAAAAACCGGAGTCTTGATGCTTACAGCTCACAACCAAAAAGTATGGGGGATCTGAGATTCGAACTCAGGTCACGTCCACCCCAAGGACGAAGGATGCCAGGCTACCCCAATCCCCCAGAACCGCAGGGGGAAGCGTCCCCCTTCAGTTTCATGGTCCTCCGGATTCCCCCTCACGAATGCGGGCGAATCAAAAGTCGCATGAGCCTACAAGTCCGTCCCTAACCCTTTGGGTTTCTTTGGCTAGAAGACGGAACAAAATAGTGCGCGCATAGGCTTTTTAGGGTTTCTCGCGGTCACGCCGGAAGCCGTTGAACCGTGGATTCAGGACCCGGCTTGAAGAAAACCGGGACGTATTTACGCCTTGCACGCCACAAACCATTCCATGAAAAAAACCGTTGCGGCCCTTATTGTCGCGTTGTTGCTGTTCGGCTGCCTGGCTTCCAGCCCGCCGGCTCCGGTGCCAACCGTCACGGCCACGCCAAGTTCAACGCCTTCGGCTACGGCAACAGCTGCGCCCACGGCAACGCCACAAGAGCCTCCTTCCGACATCGTCTACTCGGATTTCGGCGAAGAATTCACCTTGATTTCCGGCCAACGCGCGGTTTTCAACGAGGGCCAAGTCCTGTTCTGGTACACGAACGTGTCGGATTCTCGCTGCCCCACCGGCGTACAATGCGTGTGGGCCGGAATCGTTAGCATTCATGCCAACATGCAAAGCGGCTCGGCCAAGGCCGCGTTCACGCTGACGCAAGGACAGAATGCCACGAACGTGACGCTCAACCAACAGTCGTACTCGGTGACGCTGGAATCCGTCACGCCGTACCCCGAATACCCCAACCGCATCCCGTTGTCGGAATACCGCGCCACGTTCATCGTCTCCAAAGCCTGAAAGGGAACGGTCGCCGGAAAGGCACACCGCGGTAACGCTTTTTAGCTGATCGTCCGTTCCTAAAACATATGAATCAATGGGTCATTGGTATTTTGGCCGTCGGCGCCTTCTTTGCAGGTTTCATCGCGTTTCTGCCGCCCGAACCCGTTTTGTACCAAGACACGTATTACGGCAAACTCAAGGCCGCCTGCTCGCCGGACGACAATTGTTGCATCGGCTCCGTCAAAAACATGGAAGCCGGAAGCTACAAGCTGGCGGAAAACAAGTCGTGTCCAGACGGATTCCAACGCGTTGCCGTCAAATGCCCGACAGCGTACAGCTGGTGCGAGCCGAAGAACGACAACCCGGTGCCTTTGATTGGTGGAAACGAACGCGCGGACTGCCCTCAATGGACGCCTTACCCGCCCGGTTGGTGCGCCGATGGTATCCAAGCGCCCGGCGAATTGGATGAGAACGGCTGCCGCGGACCGGAACAATGCCTTCAAGCTCCTGTAAATAAATCGGCATTCTTCCAAGGGCAAGTCCGCAACGGGCAGGACATCAACCTAACCGAAGGCAGGTTCCTGAGAATCATGATTGGCAGCCGGTGTGGGGGAGGGACGGACGGAAATGGAGGATGCTCGTTTGGAGGCTACGAGTTTAACGCATACCTATACGATGCCCAAGGTAAATACGTTTCTAATGTTGGCGCGGATGAAAACGACTTCGGTTCGATTATCACGGAAAACACAGACTTTGAGACGTTCGGCATCCGCATCATCTTCGAGTCCTTCGGTCCGGTAGTAGACGAACAACTCACAGGCAATATCAAGATATTTCTTTCAAGCGCTCGGCCAGATTCGACAGAGGTTGCCGACGCCGCAATTCAAGCCGTCATGGTACAAGGCGACCGAGTCGACGCCTGCGGCTACGCCATTTATCTTGCCGAATTGGGCGGAGCCACCGGCTCGCGATCCGACTGGCGGCATACCTTCGAGATTCAAAAAAGCGATGGCGACGTGATCGACACCCTCACTACATACGGAAACCAAGAACACGAATTGCAATCGCAAAAAGCGCAAAACGTGCGCATCATCGTCAAAAGCATCCAAGAAACGCCGAAGCTGCAGGCCAACGTGGTCTTCGATTGCAACCGCTGACGGCCTCGAAGATCAAAAACGAAATCGCTTCTTTTCAAAGTCGACGACGCGGCCGTTTTTCACGTGGACGCCTTCTTGTTCCAGCAAGGCGATTTTCTTCTTCACACCTGACGCAAAGCCGCCGATTTTTCCATCCGAGCCTACCACGCGGTGGCACGGCACCGTGCAGTCACCCGTGACGAAATCGTGCGTGTTCGAATTCAGCGCGTTGCCTACGGCACGGTAAGCCTTGGAATGCAGGGCCTTAGCAATTCGGCCATAAGTAGTGACGCGGCCTTTCGGCACTTTCGAGCACAAGGCATACACGCGGGAAGAAAAAGAAACGGGCATTCAAGAAACAAGACGCCAAATCCTAATAACTGTTCACAACCCCAAACACAGACATGCAACGGCGCGAAACCCCTAAACCCCCCACGCGGCTGGAATACATCTACCAACGACAAGCAAGGCAGCACACCGGAATCGAAACGCAAAGCCTACCCCAGGCGTTGGCCGCGCTGACGCGCCACCAAGTCATCACGATGGAAGTGGCGCATCAAATCCTGGAGGACCACGCCGGCGAAATCGTGGAGCGCGACCACGCCGCCTACCGGGACGAGGACCTCAAAGCCCAATACGCGCGCGAAATGGTACGAAAGGAAAATCAACGAAAACCCGGATGATGCATCCCAAAAAAAAGAGGCTCCGCTAGAGCTTTTAGAAAAAAAAGAATTCGTCAAGCGCGTCGTGTATTTTTCGAGCGGTTGCAAGCAGAGAACGAGATCCAAACCGGCGTTAGTCACCGAGGAATCAAAAGTCGGCCTTTAGTAACGGTTCGCTGAAGCCATCGCTTGCGCTTTGGCCGTACACGTCCGTCCTATCAAACCCATCTGCTATGGGCGACCTGAGCAGTCTCGTTTTGGGGATGGCTTCGCCCTTAGATGCTTTCAGGACTTATCCAAAAG
>Ga0080064_1000840_pt1 | contig 72889 bp, 71 predicted proteins | sample Subgrocontami54m_FD_69260 | JGI IMG/M metagenome (GOLD analysis project Ga0080064, IMG submission 69260) | Subsurface groundwater microbial communities from S. Glens Falls, New York, USA - GMW46 contaminated, 5.4 m (SPADES assembly) (version 2) ...
CTCCTCGAGCGCCTCTTCCAAAGCGAGTTGCGCGTTGGGCGTGTTTTCTTCGTCACAGCCGAGACGCATTGAAAAAAGCTCGGGCTGAATCCACAGACCGCTTTCCTGCACGCGCACCCCGTGGCGCTTTACCGCTGCTTGGGCGGCGCTGCGGAAAGCCAACACCTGCGAGCCCGGCAGCGCGACGTGAAGCCAATCGCGATAGATGCCGTCCCGGCCGTGCTCGCGCCGTTGGCGCCGATTGCGCGCGAAGCGCCGGGCGATTTCATGGCGCTCGCGCCAAAAACTCTCCGCGTCGTCACGCGGTAAATCCCGCCCGCCATGTGCGGCGCAAATCGCCGCGGCCAATTTTTCTTCCGCGCCAACCACCGCACCATTGCCTTCGAAGACCAGATAGAGCAGCGCGCCCGGCTCGTGCTTATCTTCATCGTCGCCAAAATCGAGCATGGCTGGACGGAGCCGCTGCTGAAACATCTTTTCGATCGCCGCGTAGCCGGTTTCGAAAGACGGGAAAAGAAAGCCGCCAATCAAACGCGCCTCGGGTGTGGGAAAGATGCGAAACGTCGCTTCGGTGATAATGCCGAAGCAGCCTTCGCCGCCGATCAGCAGAGAATTGAGATCGATGCCGGCGGAATGTTTCGCCACCGCGCGGGTGCGGAGTATTTCGCCATTGGGCAGCACCGCCTCTAGACCCAAGACTTGCTCGCCCATGGAACCGTAAATCCCCGCTCGGTAGCCGACGCTATTGGTCGAAATCGCGCCGCCCAATGTCGCCACCGGCACCGTCCAGGGATCGTGGCCCAAGATGTAACCGACTCGATTGAGTCCCTGATCGAGAGCTTCTAAGACGATGCCCGCCTGGGCGCGGGCAGAGCGCGACGCTGAATCGATTTCGACAATGCGATTCATCCGGCGCAGATCGAGCACGATGGCCGGCCGGATCGACAGGGCGCCGCCCATCAGGCCCGAGCCACCGCCGAATGGCACGATGGGAATTTTTTCGCCGTTGGCAAAGCGCACGACCCGCTGGACTTCATCCGGCGAAATCGGCGCCACGGCGCACAGCGGCGCGGCCAATGACGGCTGATGGCGCGGATGGATGCGCCCTTCGCTGAGCGCATCCCAGGACAAGTCGTCCAAATGCGCCGCTTGAGTAGAAATCCGCGCGCTGTCGATCGCGGCGGAAAGTTTAGCGGCCACGTCGTCCATAAAAGAATAATTTAAGCCGCGCTAAAGCAGCGTGCCGCGCAGCACCACTGCGGCGACGGTGAAGTAGATGACCAAACCGGTGACGTCCACCAGCGTGGCGACGAACGGCGCCGAGGCGCTGGCGGGATCGAAACCGAGGGCGCGCAAAATAAACGGCAGAATCGACCCGGCCACTGAGCCCCACAGCACCACACCGACGAGACTGAGCGCTACGGTTAGCGCGACGAGAAAGTAATGCTCGCCGTAGGTATTGAACAGCCCTTGCCATACTAAAATTCGCGTCAGACCGATGGCCGCTAGAATACTCCCCAAGCCGAGGCCGGTCATCACCTCGCGGCGAATCACGCGCCACCAGTCGCGCAGCCGGACTTCGCCGAGCGCCATGGCGCGAATCACCAGCGTGGTCGCCTGGGAGCCGGAATTGCCGCCGCTGCTGATGATTAACGGCACGAACAAAACCAACACCACCGCCTTGGAAATCTCCGCCTCAAAGTGCCCCATCGCCGAGGCGGTGAGCATTTCGCCGAGAAACAGCGCCGCGAGCCAGCCCGCCCGTTTGCGGATCATTTGCAACAGCGGTACGTCGAGATAGGGATCTTGCAGCGTCGCCACGCCGCCGATTTTTTGAATATCTTCGGTGGCTTCTTCCTGAACCACTTGGACGATGTCGTCGACGCTCACCACGCCCTTGATGCGTCCTTCGCCATCGACGATGGGCATCATGAGCAAATGATGGCGCATGAACAATTGGCTGAGCGCTTCCTGGTCCAAGTCATCACGCGCCGAGATGATTTCCGTGCGCATGACCTCGCTCACCCGTTTGTCGCCCGGCGCGACGATCAAGTCGCGAAACGACGCCACGCCGAGCAGTCGCTCTTCGCTGTCGACGACATAAACATAATAAACCGTTTTCTCCCGCGCCCGCGCGTCGCGCCGCAGGTAACTGATCGCTTCGTCCACGGTCATGTCGGCGCGCAACCGCGAATAGCGCGTATTCATCAACCCGCCGGCTTCGTCCTCGGCGTAGTCGAGCAGCCCTTTAACCTCGCGCTGGGTGGGATCGTCGAGCAGGCCTAATAAATGATCGCGCTCCTCGGCGGGTGCTTCCTGAATCAAATCGGCGGCGTCATCCGGCGCCAACAGCCGAAGCCACAATCGTCTTTCGCCGCTTGGCAGCGCTAAGACCAGCTCGGCGCGGTCGCGCGCGCTTAGCTGTAAAAAAAAGTCGTCGGCGGCATCGCGCTGAAGAAACTCGAAGCCCTCGACGCGCTCCGCTAATGAGAGCACTTGCCAAGCGTCGTAGAGTTCCGACGGTGAAAAGATTGCTTGAGCCATGATGATGACGCGCTCGCTCCGCTACCGGCAACGATTTCTAATTGGTAGCACATGGAATCAGCAGTGCAATCCAAATCGCGGCCATCGGTGCGCTCAAAACGAAAAAAATTCAGCGTAAGCCGGCCGCGATCAAGGGACTTAATAGGAGGGAAAAACGCACACGCCGGAGTAGCCCGGACAGATCGCCGCGGCGGCTTCTAACGGGATTTTGTGCATCCCCGACAAGTGGTCGAGTAAACCGATGCGGCTGACAAAACCGCGGTTGTCAAAAGCACAGTAGAACGGTGCGCTGACGACGACGGCAGGCGGCAAATAAGAGGACGGCCCGTAAGGCGAGATCACCACCACCGGCGGATAATTGGGCCACGGGTTGTAAATGCCGGGGTAATAGTAAATCTGCGTCTGTGCGCCAACGGCGCCGGCTGCGATAAAATTAGAGCGTGATAAGAAGCGCTGAGGCCCAGCCCAGCTGTATTGGACACCGAGCAGGGTAACAGCTAAGAAAACCGCGCTAATTTTAAGCAATGATCTCGATCGCATGATGCCACCCAAGTTTGTCGCCGGCGCAAAGGCCACCTATTAGACGTTGGCAAACGCAAAATCTTAACTCCCGCTTTTTTGAATTTAGAACCGGCGAATTGAATCCGCACTAGCCTCAAGATAAGGTCGGTTGCTAATTCTCATGCTCGCCATCCTCATCGGACTGTTCGGTTCTTTCTGGTTTGCCGTCTCAATGATCCTAATCAATCGCGGCGTGCTCGCCATCGATTATTTCCGCGGCCTGTTAACCAACCTCGGCGTCAACGCGCTGTTTCTCTGGCTCTACGTCTTGCTATTCGCTGGACCGGTGGAATTTTGGATTCCGGCGAATCTAATTTTTGTGCTGGTTGGCATCTTCGTCCCCGGCGTCGCGCGTTTTTTTATTTTCAAAGGCATGGAGCGGCTCGGCGCCTCGATCATCTCCTGCTTGACCAACAGCACACCGCTGTTCGCCACCATCTTTGCGATTTCATTTCTCAATGAACGGCCGACCGTAACCAATCTACTCGGCACGTTGTCGATCCTCGCCGGCATCGTCTCGCTCACTTGGAAAGGCGCCAGCAAGACCTGGCGCAGCCGCGATCTGTTCTTTCCCTTGACCGCGGCGTTCCTCTTCGCCGCCCGCGACAATATGGTCCGCTTCGGCCTGCTGAAAATCCATGCGCCCTTGCTCGGCGCCACCATCGCCGCGACCACGTCGTTCATCACCATGACGGTCTTGTATCTGTTGTTCGAAGAAAAAAAACCGTTAAAAGAGACCTACGCCAAAGGCTTCAAGCTTTTCGCCGCCGCCGGCTTCATGAATTTTCTCTCCTACGCCTTCGCCTACACCGCGCTTAGCATGGAACGCGTCTCGCTCATCTCACCTCTCATCAACGGTTCGTCGCTCTTCATCCTGCCGTTGTCCGCGCTGCTGCTCAAAGACGTAGAAAAAATCACCTGGCGAAAAATCGCCGCGATCATGTTGGTGATTCTCGGCGTGTTTTTGATTTCGTGGGAGAAGATGTAGGAGGAAAACTCAAACCAGATTCGTCCCGGCCTCCACTGAGTTTACCACCGACGCGTTCATTGAACGGTTTTCTTCCTTGATTTGCAGACCCAATAATCTCAAGATCGGATTATTGTGAATAAGCGAAGATATAAACAATGGTGAACATCACTCTGAAGAACTACCGCTGCTTTTCGGATACTAAGCCGGCAACGGTTGAGATCGGACCAAGGTTTACTGCGTTTGTCGGACCCAACAATTCCGGCAAATCGTCATTCCCGAAGTTCTTTTATGAATTCCAGCAGTTTTGGGGTTATCTTAATAACGTCGCGAACCTCGCCAATAAACGAAGCCACCTCGCGGGCGAGGGGTTAACCCTGCCCTTGAGCACCGCGGAGGAGAAACACCCCCGGCCGCGGGGCCGGCTGCCGCAACCTATTGGTCGACCACAGGCTGGGCCGATCGGCGTCGGCCCGCTGCGTTGCTTGTCGCTCGCGTACTCGTTGTCGAGTACGCCACGCTCCTCGCGCCTGGCGGGCCTCGCCGCTAGGCCCAGCGCGGCCGCGGGGTATGGTGATAGGAGCTCTTAGCCAGCCCGCCGTCAGTCCAGCACCCCGCGTGTAAGCGGGGCGGTCTTGCACGCGCCTGCGAGCATCAGGTAAGGTTGTAAACGGTTCACGACATCCGCCTGCGGCTGCAGGCAGGCAGGAAGGAGGGGACTGGATGCTACGCAAGCGACATCACGCCAAGCGGCGCCTCGTTCGTCGGCGACACCGCAAAGCCCGCTGCCGTTGCTAACGCGTGCAGCCTTTTGAAGGATTGAGCGCCCCGCCGACTCTTCGGCGGGGCGCGTGTTTTTCCCACCACCCGCGGGTGCTGGGTGCTAGAATTCCCGTCGAGACCCCATGGACGAACCCCGCTTGACCGTTGCCGGACACTTGGAAGAGCTGCGCCGACGCCTCGGCATCAGCCTGGCCGCACTCCTCCTGGCCGTGGCGCTCAGCTTCCTCCACGCTGAGCGGCTCATCCGCTGGCTGGCCAGGCCGGCCGGAGGCCTCCTGCCGCAGTTCGCCTACTTCAGCCCCACGGAGCCGCTGCTCGCCTACCTGAAAGTCGCGTTGCTGGCGGGGACGGTGCTGGCGATGCCGGTGCTGCTCTGGCAGGTGTGGGGATTCATCCGGTCCGGGCTGACGGGTCCGGAGCGCGTCTCCGGCATGGCGTTCGTGTGGTGGGGCAGCGTCCAGTTCGTGGCGGGGGTGGCCTTCGCGTATGCCGTGCTGCTGCCCGCGGCCCTGCACTTCTTGCTCGGGATCGGGCAAGGGTTGCTGACCCCGATGATCTCGATCGACCGGTACCTTGCGTTCACGACGACCCTGCTCTTCTGGTGCGGAGTCGTCTTTGAGCTGCCGGTCGTGCTGTTCCTGCTGGCGAAACTCAACATCGTCACCACCGAATGGCTGCGCCAGCAGCGTCCCTACGCCATCCTGCTCCTGGTCATCCTCGCCGCCGTGGTGACCCCGACGACCGACCCGATCAACCTGCTGCTCTTGGCCGTGCCGCTGCTGCTGCTGTACGAGCTGTCCATCCTCATCACCCGGCTGGCGATTCGTCGGCGCTAGCCGTCCCACCGCCGCCGGCCGGCGAACGCGACCCACCAGCCGACGGCCGCCGCCCCACACCACGCCAGACCCATCCGGCGCGGGCCCACCATGACCATGATCGGCCCGACGGTGGTGGCCAAGAGCGCTCCCGTTGAGATCAGCCACCGCAGCAGATCGTTCCGCCACGCTTCGCCCTGAACGGCCGCCCCGCCGACCGGCCGCCACCAGCCCGGCGGGCGCACGCGCGCATGGAACGCCTGCAGCTTCCCCCGTTCGACTGGCGGGGTGAGCAGGGTGACGGGCAGCCAGATGAGGGCCGTGCCCAGCACCATGAACGCCAGCTCCGGCAGCCGCCCCTGCGACCAGCCGAATCGCGCGGCCAGCACCGGCCAGAGGAGCAAGGCCGGCGGACTGGCCACCATCGCCGCGATTTCGCTCCAGGGGTTGACGCGCCACCAGAACCAGCGCAGCAGGAAGACCGGGCCGATGCCGGCGGTCACATTGAGAATCCAGGTAAACGACGCCCCGATGCTCTGCGTGGCGAACGCGACCCCCATCGCCCCGGCGGCCAGCACAAAGGGCAACAGGCGGGCCACGGCTAAGTAATGGCGCTCGGACGCCCGCCGGTTGATGAACCGCTTGTAGGCGTCGTTCACCAGGTAGGACGCGCCCCAGTTCAGCTGCGTGCTGAGCGTGGAGAGGAACGCGGCGAAGAAGGCCGCCACCAGGATGCCGCGCACGCCCACCGGCAACAGCATCGTGATGAGCCGGGGATAGGCCCGCTCGTGGTCGATGAACGCCGCCCCGTTGATCGTGCCGGCCAGTTGGGCGTTCGGAATAAGCACGAGGGAGGCCAGTGCCGTGATCACCCAGGGCCAGGAGCGCAGGCAGTAGTGGGCGATGTTGAACCACAACACGGACCGCCTGGCCTGCACCTCATCCTTGCAGGAGACCAGCCGCTGGACGATGATGCCGCCGCCGTCGGCGTTCTTCCAGGCCCACCACTGAATGAGCAGCAGGCCGAGGAACCAGCCGAACGGCGAGCTCAGCCAGTCGGTCCCCGCCGCCGGCAGGGGCGGGATGATGTCGAGTGCTGCCGTGCCGCGCAGCTGCTCAGCGAGCTTGTCCAGCCCGCCGACGGCGCGGACCGAGGCGACCGCGAGAATCACCGCGCCCAGCATCGCCCACACGAACTGAAAGGCGTCGGTCAGCACGACTCCCCACAGGCCGGAGAGGGAGGTATAGACGGCTCCGAGGGTGACACAGCCGACGATGACCCCTTCGCGGCTGAAGCCGGTCGTCTCCTGCAGGACCTTCGCCATGCCGGTGACCGGCCAGACCCCCATGACGTAGCAGTTGTACAGCAGGCCCCAGTACACCGCTTTGAAGCCGCGCAAGAACGCCGCCGGGCGGCCGCTGTAGCGCTGCTCCACCAGCTCCACCTCGGTCATGACGTTGGCGCGCTTCCAGAGCTTGGCGAAGACAAACACCGTCAGCATCGTGCTGAGGCCGAGCATCCACACTTCCCATACGCCCCAGATGCCGCGGCGGCGGACCATCCCCGTCACCAGCAACGGGGTGTCGGATGAAAACGCCGTGGCCGCGATGGAGGTACCGGCGAGCCACCAGCCGAGGGACCGGTTGGAGACAAAGTACGCCTCCAGGCTTTGGCCGGCTTTGCCCTTCAGCAGCAGTCCGAGCACCAGGCTGGCCGCGCAGAAGACCCACACGATTCCCCAGTCGAGCCACTGCATCAGCGGGCTCCGCGGCGCCGGAGCCGGCCGGGGACGAGGGCGCCCAGCACGCAGGGGGTCGTGGCCCCGGTCGCGGCAGGCAGGTGGTTGCAGCGGCCGTGCAGGGCGCGCCAGGCCAGGAACGCGAACGCCGCCGGCTCTTTGGCCTGCGGCGGAATGCCGTAGCGCGCGATGGAGTGCACCGGTGTTGGAGCCAGCAGGGTCCCCAGATGCTGCAGGAGCGTGCGGTTATGCACGCCGCCTCCGCTGACGATGACCTCGTGAAGCCGGCGCGGCAAGAACCGCCGGTAGCTTTCCGCGATGCTGTAGGCGGTGAAATATGTGACGGTGGCCAGCACGTCATGGGGAGCGCGGCTGAGCTGCGCGCCGAAGGCGTGCCGCAACAGCGTCTCGTTGAACAGCTCGCGGCCGGTAGACTTGGGCGGCGATTGCCGGAAGTAGGGGTGGCGCCAGAGCCGGGCGACGGCGCGATGATCGATGCGGCCGCGCAAGGCGAGGTGGCCGGCGGCGTCGTACCGCAGCCGCCCCCGGCTCATGCGCCGCACGACGAGGTCGATGAGGCTGTTGCCGGGCCCGGTATCGAAGGCCCGGGTGGGGAGGCCGGCGCCGACGACGGTGACGTTGGCGATGCCGCCGATATTCTGCAGGGCGCGGACCGGCCCCCCGCCGAAGAACGCCTCGTCGAAGTACGGCACGAGTGGAGCCCCTTCGCCCCCGGCCGCCAGGTCGCGGGGCCGGAAATTCGCCACCACGGGAATGCCGGTGCGCTGGGCAATGACGGCCGGTTCGCCGATCTGGAGCGTGGAGGGGACGCGGTCGCGGGGGCCGTGGTAGACGGTGTGGCCGTGCGACCCGATGACCTCGAGGCGGGCGGGTGCGACATGGGCGGCGGCCAGCACGGCTAGGGCGGCCCGCGCGAACTGCTCGCCCAGCTCCATGTTCAGCGCCGACAGCTGGGAGACCGACAGCGCATCCGCCCGACGCACGACGCGCTCCAGCCGCGTGGGATACTGGCGGGTGCGCTCCGCGAGCACGCGCACGCGGCGGCCCTGGAATTGCACGAGTGCCGCGGAGATGCCGTCGCCGGACGTGCCGGACATGAGTCCCAGCGCCAGCGAGGGCATCGCGTCAGCCCAGGGCCCGGCGCAGGGAGCCGCGCACGCGCGCCAAGCGCCGACGGGCGGCCGGTTCGCTCAGGCTCCGGACGGCCATAACGATGGCGACTTTGACGCGGCCGCGAGCCGCGCGCAGCCAGACGGCGGCCGTCCGCTCGGAGCCGCCCGCCACGGACTGGATGATGCGGAGGGCTCGAGCGCGCAGCTTCCGGGATGTGGGGCGCACATCGACCATCAAATGGCCGTAGGTTTTGCCCGTGCCCACCATGGCACCAAGCGTCAGCATGTTCAGCACGAGCTTCGTCGCCGTGCCGGCTTTCAGGCGGGTCGAGCCGGTCAACACTTCCGGGCCCACCGGTACCGCGATGCGCACGTCGGCCCGCAACGACGTCCCCGGATGGCAGGTCAGGAGGATCGTACGGGCGCCGCGGCGTCCGGCTGCGCGCAGCGCTTCGCCGACGAAGGGGGTCACCCCGCTGGCGGCGATGCCGACGACGACGTCGCCGGCGCGCACGCGGCGGGCCATCGACCGGCGCGCCTGGCCCCGGTCATCCTCCGCGCCTTCCTGCGAGCGGAAGACCGCCCGCGATCCGCCCGCGATAATGGCCTGCACCAGCGAGGGTGGCGTGTGGAACGTCGGCGGGCATTCCGCCGCCTCCAGGACGCCGAGCCGGCCGCTCGTGCCGGCCCCGACGAAGAACAATCGGCCGTCCTGTTGGAAGGCGTCGACGATGAGGCGGACGGCACGGGCGATCTGCGGCAGCTGTCGGCGGACGGCGGCAGGCACGCGGGCGTCTTCGGCGTTCATGAGGCGCACCAGCGGCAGGGGGGCGAGCGTCTCGAGCGAGTGGCTGCGGGGATTCGGCTGTTCCGTGGGCAGCCGGCCGTAGCGGATCGCGCGCGGCATGGTGCCATCACCATAACATGGCCGTGGAGCGCATGCAACGCCGCGCTCCGCCGGTGGATTTCTGCCGGAGCGGGGTGTAGAGTGAGAGCGTGATGCAGCCCGCTGCGTTAGAGGAGGCGATCGGCACGCGTCTCGTCGTCGGATGCGCCGACGCTGACGCGAGCGAGGCCTTCATCGGCCGCCTGCGCCGCCTGCACGTGCAGCACCTCATCGTCTTCGCGCGTAACTTCACCACGCCGGAGGCGTTTGTCCGCTGGTTGCGCCGGCTGGAGGACGGGCTTGGGCGCCGCCTGTTGGTGATGGTCGACCACGAGGGCGGGCGGGTCGTGCGGTTCGCGTCCGGGGTGACGCGGTTTGCCGACGCGCTGACGATGGGGCGGCAGGGCGGCCCGCCGGCCGTCGGGCGGCAGGGCGCACTTGAAGCCCAGGAGCTGCGCCAACTCGGGATCCACGTGAATCTAGCGCCCTGCGTGGATGTGATCCGCGAGGGGTCGGACCCGGTCATCGGCGACCGGTCCTACGGCTCGGATCCCGCGTTGGTGGCCGCCTGCGGCCTCGCCCGCATCCGGGGGCTGCAGCGCCAGGGGGTCGCGGCCTGCGCGAAACATTTCCCGGGCCTCGGGGCCGTCCCACGCGATCCGCATAAGACGCTGCCGACGATTGCGCTAGACTGGGAGGCGATGGAGCGCACCGATCTGCCGCCGTTTCGCGCCGCGGTCGACGCCGGCGTGGCGATGGTGATGTCCTCACACGTCTGTTATCCGGGGCTCGGCGAGCCGGCCGGGTTGCCCGCGACCTTCTCGCCCAGGCTGACTCGGGAGCTGCTGCGCGACCGGCTGGGATTCCGCGGCCTCATCGTGACTGATGATTTGGAAATGGGCGCCTTGCGGGCCTTCGGCTCCGTGGCCGAGGCGGCCGTTCGGGCGACGGAAGCCGGGCACGACCTTCTGCTCATCTGCTCCGACCTTGAGGCGGCGGAGGAAGCGCTTGCTCGGCTGCGGGCGGGCTACGAGCAGGGCGCGCTCAGCCAGGCGGAGCTTGAGGCGAGCGTGGAGCGTGTGGCCCAGGTCAGGAAAAAATACCTGGGTTGAACCTTGCGGAGTCTCGATGAAATATGGTAATTTTTAAGTTTGGGAGCCGATAAAGGTACACCTCTGTCCCAGCGAGGACAGGCCTGGGCGCGATGCTCCGCGTTCTGGGTGCCGAAAGGCGGGGTCGCAAAGCGGCAGACCTACGTCGTAGCCGAGCAGCGGGCGAGCGCTGGAGAAGCGCCTGGAGCCGGGTCGCTCCAGAGAGGCGTTGCACGGTCTGTGAGGCTGCGATATGGTGGCTGAGCTGCCGAAGCTTCTGAGGGCGCTTTGGCGCCTTATCGTGCTCCCACGGCATCATTCCAACGCGACCCATCATTCCATTATGACCGGCTCGGGCGAGCACCCGGCCGGTTATTTGTTTCCATGAGCGTCCTCGCGGTGCTCGACGATTTGCTCTTCCGCTCCAAGATCGCCGCGGCGGCAGGGACGCGTCCGGTGCAGTTCGTCAGCGGCACGTCGGTGCCGGCGGCCGAGGGGCCCTGGCGCCTCATCCTCATCGATTTGAACCTCGCCAGTGCTCATGCGCTCGCGCTGGTGCGGCAGCTGGCCCAGGCACATCCGTCGGCGACCATCATCGGCTACTGCGCGCACGTGCAGCAGGCCCTCCAGGCGCAGGCGCTGGCCGCCGGCTGTACACGGGTGCTGCCGAAATCCGCGTTCGTCCAACAGCTGCCCGACCTGCTGGCCGGAAGCTAGCGGCGGCACTCGCCGCCCTGGTATAATGCAGGCATGTCCCCCCGCTCCGCCGCACCGTCGGAGGCCGACCTGACGGCTCAACTCGCCCGCGAAGGACTGCGCGCCGAGCGCTGGTCCAACGGCCCCCACGCGGTCTATGGCCGGCATGAGCACCCCTACGGCAAAGTGCTCGTGGTCGCAGCCGGCAGCATTACCTTCACCGTGCACCGTCCGCGGCAGGTCCGCACGCTGGCTGCGGGCGACCGGCTGGAGTTGACGCCGCGCACCCCGCACAGCGCCGTGGTGGGACCGGAGGGCGTCGTGTGCCTGGAAGCCCACGTGTCGCTCGCACCCTGATGCCGCAGTTGTCCGCGACGACGCTCAAGCTCTTTCAGGAATGCCCGCGCTGTTTCTGGCTGCATCTGAACAAGAAGATCGAGCGGCCGCGGGGGCCGTTTCCCTCGCTGCCGTCGGGCATTGACCGCGTGCTGAAAGCCTATTTCGACACCTACCGCCAGCAAGGCCGGCTGCCGCCGCTGCTGCAGGACCGGCTGCGCGGGACGCTCGCGACGCATCCGCTGACCCTCGGGTTCACCGACGAGCGGACCCAGGCGCGGCTGTGGGGCAAGCTGGACGACAGCGTCGTGCTGCCGGATCAGCGGCTCGCCCCCCTGGATCACAAGACCCGCGCGTCCGCCCCGGCCGACGTCAGTTACACGCAGCAGTACTACCAGTTCCAGATGGACGTCTACACGCTGCTGCTCGAGCGCAACGGCCACCGCACCTCCCGGACGGCGTACGTCGTGTACTACTTTCCGGTCGAAGGCGAGCTGCACAAGGGGTTTCCCTTCGACATCGCCGTGCACGAAGTGCCGACGGATCCGGAGCACGCCTACGAGATCTTTGCTGCGGCCTGCCGGTGCCTGGCCGGGCCGCTGCCGCCGTCCGGCGAGTCGTGCGCGTTCTGTCGCTGGGTCCAGCGGCAGGGCGAGTATCCCGCAGCCCCGCCCGTGCAGACGGCCGCGGACGCGTTCCCGGACGACCTGTTCGCCTGATGGCCTCGCCGCAGGTGCTGGGGCTGTTCCTGGCGTGCGCGTTCCTCGCCGAAGTCATCGGCACCGTCGCGGGGTTCGGTGCCGCGACCATCCTCACCCCGGTGGCGGCGCTGTTCATGGACGTGAAAACGGCCATCGCGGTCGTCGCCTGCTTCCATCTCTTCGGCAACGCCTCCCGGTTGGTCTGGTTCCGCGGGGCGGTCCAGTGGCGGATCTGGTGGCAGTTCGGGTTGACCGGAGTGCTGGCCAGCCTGCTCGGCGCGCTGGTGGCCGGAGGGCTGTCCTCCGACGCCGTCAAAGCCTGCCTCGGGGCGTTTCTGCTCATCTATGTCGGCGGGTCGCTCGCACCGTTCGTGCGGCTGCAACTGCCCCGGCACGCCGCCACACTTGTCGGCGGCGGGCTGCTGTCCGGCTTCGTGGCCGGGCTGATCGGCACAGGCGGAGCCATCCGCTCCGCCTGCCTGCTGGTCTTTGGGTTGCCGCCGGAGCTCTACATCGCGACCTCCGCGGCCATCGCGCTGGTCGTCGATGCCACCCGTCTGCCGGTGTATCTGGCCCAGCGGGCCATCCCGGCATCCATGGGGGTGATCCTCGCGGCCTTGTTGGTCGTGGCCTTCGCCGGCTCCTGGCTGGGCCGCCGGCTGGTGCATCGGCTGCCGCCGGCGGTGTTCAAGGGGGTGGTCCTGACGATGTTGGCGGTCATCGGCGGCAAGCTGCTCATCGAAGGCTGGCATGGCCTGGGCTAATCCCTCGCCGCCGGCGGCGCGCCTCTTCGGGATTCCGCTGACCATCGACCGCAGCTGGTATGCGGTGGCGCTGTTCCTGACGTGGTCGCTGGCCACCAGCTATTTCCCGTGGCAAGTTCCGGGATTGGCCCCGGCGGCGTATTGGGCGATGGGGGCGGCCGCCTCCGTGCTGTTGTTCGTCTGCGTGCTGCTGCATGAGCTCGGCCATGCGCTGGTGGCCCGCCTCCACGGCATCCCCGTGGCCGGGATTACGCTGTTCATTTTCGGGGGGGTGGCCCGGCTCGCCGGGGAATCGCACCGTCCGTCGGTGGAGCTCAAGGTGACGCTGGCCGGCCCGCTGGTCAGCGGGGCGCTGGCGCTGGGCTGCCGCTGGCTGGCGGCCCACCTGCCGACGGCGACACTGCCCGGGCTCATGGCGGCCGGGGTGGCGCAGTACCTCGTCATGATCAACATCGCCGTCTTGATCTTTAACCTGCTGCCGGGGTTTCCGTTGGACGGCGGCCGGTTGCTGCATGCCGTACTGTGGGCGATCCTGCACGATGGGCGCCGGGCCACCCGCATTGCCAGCGCCTTCGGGATCGCCTTCGGCTACGCGCTGGCCGCGCTGGGGTTCTGGAGCCTCTGGAAAGGGCGATGGTCGACCGGCATCTGGTATGTCCTGCTGGGGATGTTTCTGCGGAACGCCGCCCGCGCGAGCTTCGTGCGTTCGCGGGCGCAGCCGGTCCCACGGGTTGGGGCAGGAGGGACGTGACATGCGGCAGGCGGTCAAGGCGCTCATTGTGCTGAGCATGGCGGCAGCCGTCGTCGGGTTCTATCTGCCGTGGGCGCTGATCGACGTCCACGAGCCGGGGGGGCTCCGGCAGCTGCGGACCGCCGCCCCGCTCGGCCACACGCTGGGCGGCCTGACCCACGATGTCGGGCGGATCACGGCGACCATCCGCCGCGGGACGGATACGGTGACGGGCGAGCTGAATCTCGCGGATATCCCCCGGCAGGTCAGCGGCGCGCAAGTGCCGTCGATGGTACGCGGCGAGCATGCACAGGTGGCCATCGCCATCGCCGAGCTGCTGCTGCAGACGCGCCAGCACCTCGATCTCAAGAGCCTGCTGGTCTACCTGCTGCCGGGGATCGCCGTGTGCTGCGGGCTGCTGCTGCTGACCGCAGGCCAGCACCGGCTCGTCGCCGGCGTAGCCGGAGGTCTCTGTGCGGTAATGGCGGCCGTCGGCTTCTGGAAGCTGTTGACGACCAACACCAGCACGCTGTTCATCGCCATCACCATCGGGCGGGGATTGTGGCTGTCGCTGTGGGCCTATGTCGGTTTGGCGCTGGCGGCCGCGCTCAGCGTCGCGGCGCTCCCCCGCCGCCCCGCGCCGTCGGGCCCCCTGCATTGACACTGCTTCCGTGCCGGCCCTATAATGCTGCGGCCACTCTGTTGCGGCCGTACCCTACGCAAATCCGCGACGCCGGGATAGCTCAGGTAGTAGAGCGGAGGCCTGAAAAGCCTCGCGTCCCCAGTGCAAGTCTGGGTCCCGGCGCCACTTCTCTCTCGCAGGCGGTCCAGTCGACCGGCTGCCAAGGCCTCGAATGACGACATCGGCGACCTTAGACGTCCTCGTCGTGGACGACGAGCCCAAAGTCCGCGAGCTGCTGGATCAGATCCTAGCCGCCCGCGGCTGCGTCGTGCGCCAGGCGTCGGACGGGCTAGATGCGCTCGCGCAGTTCCGCGAGCAGCCGGCCGATGTCGTTATTACGGACCTGCGGATGCCGAAGCTCTCCGGTTTCGAGCTGCTGCGGGAGCTGAAGCACCTCGATCCCCTCCTCAACGTCATCGTCATCACCGCGTACCCGTCCATCGAAACGGCCGTCGAGGCGATGCAGTACGGCGCGTGCGACTTCATCACGAAGCCGTTCGACATTGCACAGATCCAGGCGATCCTCTACCGCTGCGCGCAGCGGGTCAACATGGCGCGGCAGCTGCGCTCCGCCGGCGAGGGTGCCCTGAAGCTCAAGGAGCTCAACCGGCGCCTGGCCGAGCTGAACGACATGAAGAGCCAGTTCCTGGCGACGATCTCCCATGAGATCAACACGCCCCTGTGCCTGATGGGGGAGTGGGTGTACCTGCTGGCGGACCACAGCCTGGGGGCACTGACCGACGAGCAGCAGCAGGCGCTGCAAGCCATCATTGGCGCCTATGAGCGACTGCACCGGCTGTTGCAGCAGTTGATCGATCTCATGCACGGCCATGAGGTGACGCTGGCGCGCCGGCCCCACGTCATCCAAGACCTCCTGCGGCAGGCGATCGCTGCCGTGACACCGAACGCGGAAGCCAAGCGGATCGCGATCCGCGCCCAGTTGCCCGCGGAACCGCTTGTCCTCGATGTCGACCGGCTCCGGTGCACCGCCACCTTCGAGTACCTGCTGGATAACGCCGTGAAATTCAATCGCGAGCAGGGGCAGGTGGATGTGGAGCTCAGCGGGACCGCCCAGGCAGTACAGTTGCGCATCCGCGACACCGGCATCGGCATCTCGCCCGAGGAGCAGCCGCGCGTCTTCGAGGCGTTCTATCAGGTGGACCGCCGGCTGAACCGCGTCTACGAAGGGGCCGGCATCGGGCTCACCCTGGCGCGGCGCTACGTTGAGCTGCACGGCGGCTCGCTGGAGCTCTCCAGCGAAGTCGGCTTGGGCACGACGGTGCTGCTCTCCTTGCCGCGTCCCACGGCGGCCGTCGTCGTCCCGCGTCTCGACGAGCCGTCCGCGCTCTGACGCCGGCCGGGTGCTGGTTGCGTCCGGGCCGGAACGCGCTAGAATAGAACTCTCGCCGCACGCGACACGCCGGTGTAGCTCAGAGGTAGAGCAGCTGTTTCGTAAACAGCGGGTCGGAGGTTCGATTCCTCTCACCGGCTGACTTTCCGTTTCGAGACTGACAGGTTCGACGACCGAGGCGGGGGCCCCATGCGAGGCATGGGGTGCCGACCAAGTGCCGGCCCGCGATGGCGGGGCGGCATCCGAAGCGCCGACCATCAGGGTCGGCGCGGAGTGCCGGAACCGGCGGGGTTCCGGCCTCTCACCGGCTTACTTTCACCTCGTGAGAAGACCTGCGGCAGGTGGCTCTTGACGCCTGTGAGATAATGAAGATGAGGACGATTGCACCGGTGAAGTTTAAGGGAGGATCGTGACTATGACAGGATCCGTCGTCGAGTTGTCCGACAGCAGTTTTGACCAGGAAGTCACCCAGGCCGCCACCCCCGTGCTCGTGGATTTATGGGCCGCGTGGTGCGGCCCCTGCCGGATGATTGCGCCGGTCATCGACGAGCTGGCGGGGAAGTACCAGGGCAAGATCAAAATGAGCAAACTGAACGTCGACGACTACCCGCAGGTGGCCGCCCAGTTCCGGGTGATGAACATCCCGACGCTGCTGCTCTTCAAAGGCGGGCAGGAGGTCGACCGGATCGTCGGGGTCGTGCCGAAGGAAGAGCTCACGCGCCGGATTGAGCGCGTCATCGCCTAGGCACTTCGACGTCTCCCAGCCGGAAGCCAGCCGCCGCACTCGCCGTCCTGTGCTCCGGGCAGGGCACCAATCTCCAGGCGATCCTGGAGGCCTGCCGGCGGGGCCAGGTGCCGGCCCGAGTGACCCTCGTCCTCAGTGACCGTCCCGGCGCCCAAGCGCTGCAGCGCGCCACGCGCGCCGGCATCGAGGCCCGGGTGATCCCTCCGCACGACTATCCGACCCGCGGCGAATATGAGCGCGCGCTCATCGCCGCGTGCGATGGGGCCGGGGTGCAGCTCGTCTGCCTCGCCGGGTTCATGCGCATCCTCTCCCCGGTGTTCGTGCAGCACTACCGCGGCCGCCTGCTCAACATCCACCCAGCGCTCCTGCCGGCGTTTCCCGGCGCGCACGCCGTCCGAGACGCCTTGGCTTGGGGAGCGAAAGTGACGGGGGTGACGGTGCATTTGGTTGATGAGGAAGTGGACCACGGGCCCATCCTCCTGCAGGAGGCGGTGGCGATCGCCCCGCGGGAGACCGAGGCGAGCCTCCTCCAGAAAATCCACGCGGTGGAGCATCGGCTCTACCCGAAGGCGATTCGGCTGATGCTGGACGGCCGTGCGCGCGTCCGAGGCCGGGTCGTCGCCGTCCGCGCCTAGCGCGGCCGGCGTTCCTTACCGGAAGATTTCCAGGCGGGTTTTCGGCAGGATCAGGTTGCGGCCGCTGAGCGGGTGAATCAGCCGCACCTGCTGAAAATTGTTGAAGTGGTAGCTGGACAGGACCCGGGCGATCAAGTTCGTCGCCGTCTGAAACGCCTTCCGCAGGGTCGCCTCATCCAGCGTGCCGGTCTGCTGTGCTGGGCTGAAATCCAGCGTGAACGCGAACTCCCCATCCTGAAACGCCCCGCTGCAGCGGCTGACCCGGGCAGCCCCCGGCAGCTCCAGCTGCTCGATCAGGGCCTGCTGAATCCGCCGCGACAGCTGCCAGCTCAGAAAATCCTCCAGCCGGATCTCGCGCGGAAGGTACTGCTCCAGCGTCAGGGGCTGGTCGTTCACGTAGCTGAGCTCGAAGACGGTGCGGGCGAACATCTCGGGCGTGTCGAGCATGTTCGCGTTGGCCCGGCGGACGTCGTCCATGTAGCGCACGAGCGTCAGATACGCGCCGGGGACTTTCGGGTCCGACAGGAGCATCACGTAGAAGTCCACCTGTGCGTCGGTGCTGAGCAGGATGCGGTGGAGGTCGGTGAGGACCTTGCGGGCCGCTTCGTCGAAGGCCGGTCCGACGCCGATCTCCTCGCCGTTGGCCGTGAGCGAGCCGGGGGCGCTGAGCTGGACGGCGACCGTGTGCTCGATGAGCCGGGCTTCGGTGACGTTCAGGCCATCGCTGGTCAACGCGGTCTGCAGCGCTTGTGCCAGTGATGCCTTAGGGTAGGTGGGGCGGCCGGTGCAGCCGAACGTCAGCAGCCCGGCGGCTAACAGCGGAAGCGTCACCCAGTGCGACGCGCGTGCGGGGGACATCGGCAGGCCGGGAAGGTTAGGAGGAACCGGAGGCCAGCGGGGCCGGACGCCGCTTGCCGTTCTCGGCGAAAATCGCTTCGATCTCGTCGTACTCGAGCTCGTCTTTCTTCAGCAGCTCGTCCTTGAAGCGCTCCAGCAGGGCGTCCTCGCGCTTGAGCAGGCCTTCCACCTCCTGCAGGCACTCCTGCAGGATGCGGTAGGTTTCGTTGTTGAGCTTTTCCTTGGTGGCGTCCGAGAGCTGGTCGGATGAGCCGCCGCCCCGGAAGCGCCAGGATTCCAGCAGGACCGTGTAGTCGCCGACGAAACCGTTGGCTCCCATCCCCAGCCGCCAGACCATCTCATGGGCGGTCGACATTGCCTGCCGGAAATCGGCCCCGACCCCGTCCGACGTCGAGCCGCACTTGAGCTTCTCCGCCACGTAGCCGGCCAGCGAGACTTTGATGTTCGCCAGGATGCGGTCGCGGCTGAACAGCTTCAGCTCCTCCCGCGGCACGTGGTAGATGACGCCGTGCGTGCCGCCGCGCCGGGAAATGATCGACGCTTTGAAGACGTCGTCCGTGGGATGGAGCAGGTAAGTCGTCACGAGGTGGCCGGCTTCATGGTAGGCGACCCGCCGCCGCTCATCGGGCGCGAGCCGCTGGTGGATTTTGAAGCCGAGATCGATCCGCTCGAGCGCCTCGGACAGGTCCTTGTACGTGATCTGCTCCCGCTTGTTGCGCGTGGCGATCAAAGCACTTTCCTTGACGAGATTCTCGATCTCGGCCGGCGAGGAGTACACGGTGCGGCGGGCCAAGCGGCCCACGTCGATGGTCGAGTCGGCCTGGACTTTGCTGAGGTAGAACTTCAGCAGGTTCTGCCGGTCTTCCAGGCCGGGCCGGTCGACGTAAATCTTGCGGTCCAGGCGGCCGGGACGCAGCAGCGCTTGGTCAAGCACCTCTTCGCTGGCGTTGGTGGCACCGATCACCAGGACGTTGTAGCGGATGCTCTCCAGCCCGTCCATCTGCACGAGAAGCTCGTTGACGGTGTTGTTGCGCTCCGTCTGCGCCCCGAACCCGAGGTCGGTGCCGCGGGAGGTGCCGACGGCATCCAGCTCATCGATGAAGATGATGCACCCGCCGTCTGTCCGAGCCAGCTGCTGGGCTTTCTTGAAAATCTTCCGCACGCGGGCCGGGCCGGTGCCGACGAAGATCTCGATGAACTCCGAGCCGGAGACGGAGAGAAACGGCAAGCCTGATTCCGTGGCGATCGCCTTGGCCAGGTAGGTTTTCCCGCAACCCGGGGGGCCGATGAGCAGCACCCCGCGCAGCACCTTGCCGCCGATGCGGGTGACCTTGGCGTGGTCCTTGAGGAGCTCGACGACTTCCCAGGCCTCCTGCTTGGCCTCGCTCATGCCGATGACTTCGTTCCACTTCACGTTCACCTGGTCGCCCTTGACGCGGCCCTTGGAGATCTTGCTGAAGCTGCCGCCGCCGTAGTAGAGCCAGTACATCATCACGACGAAAATGCCCGAATACAGGATGGACTGAATCGGCGTCATGGCAAAGAGCGCCATGAGGTAGGTGCGCTGGTAGGAGTCGATCGTGGCCAGGGCCACAATGGGCCACACGATCGAGGCGATCAGGACGAGAATGATCAGGATCCCGACCCAATGCAGCTCGAAAAACAAGCGAATGCGTTCAACAAGGCTTCTGGGACGAGGCATGGCACCTTAACTATAGCATGTGCCGCGAGCCGTCGCAAGGGAGGAGGGAGAAGAGTTGCGGCTGGCGGTAGTGCGCTCGGGCGGGAGCGGACCGTTCCATCCTTGCCACGCCCCGCCCTCCACGCTATAATCGCGCTCATGTCCACCCGCATCCGCGCCCTGGCCGCCCGGGAAATCCTGGACTCCCGCGGCACGCCCACCATCGAAGTGGACGTCCGCCTCGCCGACGGCGCGCTGGGACGGGCGGCCGTGCCCTCCGGGGCGTCCACCGGCACCCATGAGGCGCTGGAGCTGCGCGATACGACCGCCAAGCGCTACGGGGGCAAGGGTGTGCGGCGGGCCGTGGCAAACGTCACCGGCCCGATCGCCCGGGCCCTGCGGGGGGTGGAGGCGGCACGCCAGGCCGACCTGGATGCGCGGCTGCTGGCACTGGACGGGACCCCGAATAAATCCCGGCTGGGGGCCAACGCCCTGCTCGGCGTGTCGCTGGCCGCGGCCAAGGCCGTCGCCGCCAGCCGGCGCCAGCCGTTGTTCCGCTCGCTCGGCGGGGCCGCTGCCCGGGTGCTGCCGGTGCCGCTCATGAACATCGTCAACGGCGGCGCGCACGCCGACAATACGCTCGACATCCAGGAATTCATGATCATGCCCGTCGGGGCGTCCCGCTTTTCCGAAGCGCTGCGCATGGGGGCCGAGGTGTTCGCGGCCCTCAAGAAGCTCCTCAAGGCGGCCCGCCAGATGACCACGGTCGGCGATGAGGGCGGGTTCGCGCCGAACCTGGCCACCAATGAAGACGCCATCAAGCTGATTCTGCAGGCCATCGAGCGCGCCGGGTATCGCCCAGGCCGCCATGTGTTGCTTGCGCTCGACTGCGCTGCCAATGAGTGGGGCCACCAGGGCGCCTACCGGCTCTTCAAGAGCGACCCGAAGCGGGTGCGCTCGGCGGACGACCTCATCGCCCAGTACCGCCGGTGGACCTCCCGCTATCCTCTGGCGTCCATCGAAGACGGGCTCGGGGAGGACGATTGGACCGGCTGGCGGCGGCTCACGGCTGCACTCGGATCCCGCCTGCAGATCGTCGGCGACGACCTCTTCGTGACCAATGTCGAGCGCCTGCGGCGCGGGATCGCCCAGCGGACGGCCAACGCCATCCTGGTCAAGGTCAACCAGATCGGGACGCTCACGGAAACGCTGGAGGCCATCGCCCTGGCCAAGCGCGCCGGCTACGGCACGATCATCTCGCACCGCTCCGGCGAAACCGAGGATGTCACCATCGCCCACCTGGCTGTCGCCACCAACGCAGGGCAGATTAAAACCGGTTCTCTCTCGCGCAGCGAGCGCGTGGCGAAGTATAATGAGCTGTTGCGGATTGAGGAGCTGCTCGGCGCGCGGGCAGTCTACGCAGGGACGCGATGGCGCACCAAAGGCGCTGGCTAACCGGGTTGGGTCTGGCGGCCGTCTTGCTGTTCGGCCCGGGCCTGTACTACTACATCCGGCTGTCCGTCCTCCAGTGGCGGCTGGACCGGCGGCTGGCCGCCCTGTCGGCCGAGCGGGAGCGGCTCACGCAGGAGCAGGCGCGCTTGCAATCGGATGCGACGTACGTCGAAGGTCTCATCCGCTCCACCTTTAAGTGGGCGCGGCCCGGCGAATACGTCGTGCCCCTGGAGCCGTCCCGCGAGCCGGCGCGCTAGCCGTCCGTGGCCGTTGACCGTCGTGCCGGTCTTCCGTATAATGGTCGTGCAGGCCTCTGTATTACTGCGGGGTGGAGCAGTCAGGTAGCTCGTCGGGCTCATAACCCGAAGGTCGTTGGTTCAAATCCAACCCCCGCTACCAAACAAGAAAATACCCGTCGGGTATTACAACCCGACGGGTATTTTGTTTGTCCGATCTCAGGCAGTTGCGGAGCGGCGGCACTGATGCCGTGGTGCTCTGGTGAGATGTGAAGCGAACCACCGTCACGACGTTCTACTCATGAAGTCGCGCCTTGAACGTTTCAAGATCGCTCGCTCCGTCCACGACGGTCCGATGGATCCGCAGCACATCCTGGCCCGGATAATTGAGCCCCGGCTTGGTCGTGAAGAGCACCTCATATCCGGATCCTCGTGCGAGCCGGATCAACCGTTTGTTATAGGCCCCATAGGGCCAGGCAAAAGACCGGACAGGCCGGCCCAAATGCTCCTCTAACACCCGCTTCGACTCTCGAAGTTCCGTCAGGACAGCTGATTCCCCTCGACCTTCGGCCTTATCCGCAATCCACAGCGTCAGACGCGGGTGGCTGACGCTGTGCGATCCAATCTCAAATAACGGATGACGGTCCAACGCCTCGATCTGTCCCCAATCCATATACGCTCCCCCGGTCACTCTCCCTGTAATGATCCAGAAAGAGGCCTTGAATCCATAGCGCTCAAAAATAGGGACCGCCTGAAGGGCATTTGTAAACCCGTCATCCAACGTGATGACGACGGCTTTGCTGGGGGCCTGTTTCCTCCCCTGAAGGACCTCTTTCAATTCATCGATGCTGAGTGTCTGATAACCGTTTTCTTTGAGAAACCGCATCTGTTCTTCAAAGTGGTCCAACGTTATAATCGTTTTGCTAGGTTTTTTCGGATCGACCGGTGATACGATCTCATGATACAGCAAGACAGGGATCCCGACGGATACAGACGAGGCCGAGCGGAAGGAGGAAACAAGAGCCCAGCACAAGCCGAAGGATACGATGGCAATCGGAACAACGCGAAACTTTTTTGGGGTAGGCATGCTCGTGCATTATTATATCGGAATCCGTCCCAAGGGCTACATGATTGGAGGTATCTAGTAACAGAACAAACCGGATTAGGCTGGAACCGCCGATCTTCGCGCTGAGACAGGCAATCTCTCACTTGAAATCAGCAAGCGTGTTGTGTATCATCAGGTAAACGCGTGGGCCACCCGCAAGGAAACTCATAACCCGAAGGTCCCTGGTTTAACTCCAGGCCCCGCTACCAATTCTCCGGGGCTACGGCCTGCGCCGTAGCCCCGTTTCTAACCGCTCTGCGGAACCTGCCGCCGGGAAAGGTATGTCAGTCTAAGAGGATGGCTTCCGTGTTCCATCGATTGTCCTTCCAATCGGCAGCGCTGGCAGCCGGACTACTGGCCGGGGTCGCCGGTGCCGAGTCGGCTGCCGCGCAGCAAACGCCCGATCCCGCCGCCGGCCGGACGGCGTATGAGCAGTCGTGCGCCCGATGCCACGGCGACCAGGGGCATGGCGATGGCGTCGACGCCAAACGGTTCTACCCCCGCCCGCGGGACCTGACCAAAGGCATCTACAAATTCCGCAGCACCGCCAGCGGGACCCCGCCCACCGACCAGGACCTGTTTGCGACGATCACCTACGGCTTGCCGGGCAGCAACATGCCGGATTGGCAGCACCTGGATGAGCAGACCCGCTGGAATCTCGTCGCGTACTTGAAGAGCCTCTCCCCCGTGTTTCAGGACACACCCCCGATCCCGGTCGAGGTAGCCCCGGACCCCGGCGCGTCGCGCGCCGACGCGGCCAAGGGCAAGCAACTGTATGTGCAGCTGGGCTGTGCGGCCTGCCACGGCGCGCTCGGCCGCGCCAATGGGACTTCGGCCGCCGGCTTAGTCGATGACTGGGGCATGCCGATCCGGCCCGCCGACTTGACGCAGGGCTGGGCGCTGCGCGGCGGCCACGATCCCCACGCGATTCTGCTGCGCGTCGTCGCCGGCATCGACGGCACCGGGATGCCGTCGTACGCCGATGCGCTCTCGAAGGAGGATGCCTGGCACCTGGCCTACTACGTGGCGTCGCTGCAAGAAGCGCCGCACTGGAACGTGATCGCGAACGTGGCCCACGTGCGGGGGACCTTGCCCGCGGCCCCGGAGGATCCGGCGTGGGCCGCCGCCGAGCGCTCCGACCTGCGGCTGCGCAATGCCGTCACGCATGACGGCGACTGGGCGCAGCCGCCGACGGTCCGGGCGGTCGCCGTGCAGGCGCTGACGAACGGCGAGGCGGTGGCGTTCCGGGTCAGCTGGGACGATCCGGTGGAGAACCGGGAGGCCGCCTCGGATGCCTTCGCGTTGCTGCTCAAGCCAGCCGGCGGCGAGGGGGATGTCGTGACGCTGCAAGCGTGGCCCTATCACGGGGCACCCGCGCTGGATGCGCTCTACTGGTCCGCGCAGACCGGGCGAATCGGCGAGGGCATTGCCAACAGCTTCGATTGGCTCCGTGCTGCCAACGGCGCCTTGATTCCGCTGGCCGGGCAGGCCCAGTACCAGAACGGGCGCTGGACGCTGGTGCTCCAGCGCGCCCTCCACCCGGAGCAGCCGGCCGCCGGCGGCCTCATGGATGCGCACGGGCTGACGGCGGTCGCCGTCGCCGTGTGGGACGGCAGCAATCCGTCGGCGCGCGCCATCTCGCCTTGGCTGGACCTGCGCCTTCAGCCGACAACGCATTCGCATAAGGACTAACCCCAAGGAGGAACAGGATGACACGGTCACGCTGGTTCTCGTCATTAGCCTTAGCGGTGTTCGTGGGGATCGGCTGCGGGAGCGGCAAGCCGCCGGAAGCCTCGGCGAAGACCACTACCGCAGAACCTGCCGCCCCGATGCAGCTTGCCGAAGCGCCGGCTGCGGCGGCCCCGGTAGTGGCCGGCTCGGCCTCGGTGCGCGGCACCGTGCATCTCAACGGGACGGCCCCCAAGGGCGAGGTCGTGAAGATGGGCGCCGACCCGGTCTGCCAGCAGCAGCACGCGACCCCGGTCGTGACGGAAGAGGTCGTGGCGAACGCCCAAGGCGGGCTGAAGAACGTGTTCGTCTACGTGAAAGAGGGGCTCTCCGGCAGCTTTCCCGCGCCGACGACCCCGGTCGTCTTGAACCAGACCGGCTGCTGGTATCAGCCGCACGTCTTCGGCATCCAGGCGAACCAGCCGCTGGAGATCGTCAATGATGATGCGACACTCCACAACATCAACGCCAAGCCGACGACCAACCAGCCGTTCAACGTGGCCCAGCCGGTGAAGGGCATGAAGACGACGAAAAAGTTCACGAAGCCTGAAGTGGCCGTCCACTTCAAGTGCAACGTCCACCCGTGGATGAGCGCGTACGTCGGGGTGGTCGAGCATCCGTTCTTCGCCGTCTCGGGCGACGACGGCGCCTTTTCCATCAGCGGGCTGCCGGCCGGCACGTACGTCCTGGAAGCCTGGCAGGAGAAGTACGGGACCCAGACGCAGAAGGTCACCGTCGGCGACGGGGCCGCGCAGACCGTGGACTTCACCTTCAACGCGCAGTGAGCTGATCGCCTTATGCTGACCGTGGTCCTGCGGCTTGCCGCAGCCGTCACCGTGTGGCTGGCGGCCGCGGCCGCCGCGTGGGCGGACGCAACCCCGGGGGTCCGTATCTGGCTGCCGGAGGCCATTACCACGACCGCTCCGGAGATCGACCGCCTCTTCTACTGCGTGCTCGTGATCACCGGGATCGCGTTCGTGCTCGTCGAGGCCACCCTGCTCGTGTTTCTCATCCGTTACCGCGCGCGGCCCGGCCGCTCGGCGACCTACACGCACGGCAACTCCCTCGTCGAGATTATTTGGACGGTCCTTCCCGCCTGCCTGCTACTGGTGCTGGCCCTGCGCAGTCAGCGCGTCTGGGCCCGGGTGCGGGGTACGCCGCCCACGCCCCAGCTGGAGGTGGAGATCACGGCGGAGCAGTTTGCCTGGAACATCCGCTATGCGGGCGCGGACGGCACGTTCAACACGGCCGATGACATCACGACGGTCAACCAGCTGCACCTGCCAGTCCAGAAAACGGTGCTGATTCGTCTGAAGTCCAAGGACGTCATCCACAGCTTCTTCGTGCCGCAGTTCCGGATGAAACAGGACGCCGTGCCGGGCCTGACGACCCATGTGTGGATCTCGGCCACCAAGACGGGCCACTACGAAATCGCCTGCGCGGAGCTGTGCGGCCTCGGGCATTACCGCATGCGGGGCTACTTGACGATTGAGACGTCGGAGGCGTTTCAGGCCTGGCTGGCCCAGACCTTGGCGGAGCAGCAGACATGAGCACCGAGTCGCACCGGCCGTCGTTCCTTCAGCGCTACATCTTCTCGACGGACCACAAGGTCATCGGCATTCAGTTTCTCTTCACCAGCCTCTTCATGCTGCTCTTCGGGGGGCTGCTGGCCATGCTCATCCGGTGGCAGCTCGGCTGGCCGGGCCATCCGCTCGCGTTTATGGAGAAGATCGCGCCCGAGGGGATGCCGGGCGGGATCATGGTGCCGGAGTACTACAACATGCTCTTCACGATGCATGGCTCCATCATGATCTTCTTCGCCATCATCCCGCTGCTGGTCGGGGTCTTCGGCAACTATCTGATCCCGCTCAAAATCGGTGCGGGCGACATGGCGTTTCCGCGGCTGAACATGATCTCCTACTGGATGATGCCACCCGCCATCGCCATCGTCTGCGCGGGCTTCTTCCTGCAGGGCGGGGCGGCGGCGGCCGGCTGGACGGCGTATGCGCCGCTGTCGACGACCCTCGGACCCGGACAGGTCTGCTGGATCGTCGCCATCATCGTCTTGGGGACCTCGTCCATCATGGGGGCGGTCAACTACGTGACGACGATCATCAACCTGCGCGCCCCGGGCATGTCGTTCTTCCGCCTGCCGCTGTCCATCTGGGCGCTGTTCATCACCGCGATCATGGTCCTGCTGGCGACCCCGGTGCTGGCCTCGGCCCTCATCCTGCTGCTGCTTGACTGCACGGCCGGCACGAGCTTCTTCCTGCCGGCCGGGCTCATCATCGACGGCATCGCCCAGCACAACAGCGGCGGCCAGGTGCTCCTCTGGCAGCACCTGTTCTGGTTCTACTCGCACCCGGCGGTCTACATCATGATCCTGCCGGCCATGGGCATCGCCTCGGAAATCCTGCCGGTCTTCTCCCGGAAGCCGCTCTTCGGCTACCACTCGATGGTCTATGCGATCATCGGGATTGCCGGTCTCGGCTTCCTCGTCTGGGCGCATCACATGTTCGCCAGCGGCATGAACCCCACGCTCGGCACGAGCTTCATGATCTCCACGATGATCATCGCCGTGCCCTCGGCCATCAAGACGTTCAACTGGCTGGGCACGCTCTGGCGCGGCTCCATCCGCCTGACGACGCCGATGCTCCACGCGCTGGGGTTCGTGTCGATGTTCGTCATCGGCGGGCTGACCGGCATCTTCGCGGCCGCGACCCCGGTGGACCTCTACATCCACGACACCTACTTCATCGTCGGCCACCTCCACTACGTCCTCTTCGGCGGCAGCCTCTTCGGCATCTTCGCGGGAATTACGTTCTGGTTCCCGAAGATGTTCGGCCGGATGCTGAATGAGACGCTCGGCAAGCTCCACTTCGCGCTGACGTTCGCCTTCTTCAACGCCGTGATGTTCCCCATGTTCATCCTCGGCATCGCCGGCATGCCGCGCCGCATCTACGACTACACGCAGTACGCGCACCTGGCCCATGTCGGCGGGCTAAACCGCATGATGAGTGTGGCGGCCTTCTGCCTGCTCGCCTCCCAGCTGCTCTTCATCATCAACTTCTTCTGGAGCCTCTTCCGGGGTAAGCCGGCCGGCGACAATCCCTGGCAGGCGAATACCCTGGAGTGGGCGACCAGCTCGCCGCCGCCGCATGGCAATTTCACCGTCACGCCGACGGTCTATCGGGGGCCCTACGAGTACAGCGTCCCCGGCCACGCCAAGGACTGGCTGCCGCAGCACGACCCGTTGCCGTCCCCCGGCGGCCACTGAGACCCGGCTGCAGCGCCAGCCGCCCCACACCATGCATGCCAGGCACCGGTACGCGGTCATCACCGCGTGCGCAACATTTCTCCTCCTGATCGCCGGAGGGCTGGTCACCAGCACGGATTCCGGCCTCGCGGTTCCTGACTGGCCGCTCTCCTACGGCACCTGGTTTCCGCCGATGGTCGGCGGGATCTTCTATGAACACGGACACCGCATGATTGCCGCGACCGTCGGCTTGCTCATCCTCATTCTTGCGGTCTGGTTCGGCCGCTCGGAGCCGCGGCGGTGGGTGCGCCGGCTCGCCTACGCGGCGCTGGGTGCTGTCATCCTCCAAGGCCTGCTCGGCGGACTGACCGTGCTGTTGCTGCTGCCGCCGGCGGTGTCTATCCTGCATGCGTGCCTCGGACAGACGGTCTTTTGCCTCGTCGTCAGCCTGGCGGTGTGCACGTCGCCGCACTGGGTGCAGGGCACGACCGACGCGAACCGTCCGAGCCACCTGCGGCGGCTCGGTCCGCTGGTGGCGGTCGTGGCCTATGGCCAGCTGGTGCTGGGAGCCGTGGTTCGTCATACCGGGCTGGCACTGCTGCCGCACATGGCGACCGCCGCAGTCCTCGTCGCACTCGTACTGCTGTTGGCGCAGCAGAGCCTGCAACATCCGACCGCCCCCGCCGTGCTGCGCGCCGGCAGCTGGCGGCTGCTGCTGCTCGTTGTGGGGCAGGCGGCGCTTGGCCTGACGGTGCTCGCACACCGCAGCCGCGTGGATGTCCGCACCGGCCATGTGGCGCTGGGCGCGCTGGTCTTGGCCCAGGCGGTCGTGTTGGTGTGGGAGATCTTCCGGCGCCCGTCGGCCGGCTCGCTCGGAGCCTCCGGATGAGCCACACCGCGGTCGCGCTCGGGGCTCGAGGGATCCGGTGGTCGGATTACGCCGAGCTCACGAAGGCCCGGCTCAGCGCGCTGGTGCTTGCGACAACTGCGACAGGCTTCTGGATGGGATGGACCCCGACGCAGCCCGCGGCACCACTCTGGATCGTGCTGCTGGGGACGGCCCTCGTCGTGGGCGGGGCCAACGCGCTCAATGAGTGGTGGGAGCGCGTGCCGGATGCCGCGATGCGGCGCACGCGCCATCGGCCTCTGCCGGCGGGCCGCCTGAGTCCGCCGACGGCGCTGTGGTTTGGGTTGGGCTGTGCCAGCGTCGGCGTCCTCTTGCTGGCGCTGTCCGTCAATGCGCTCAGCGCCTGGCTGGCCCTCCTCGGACTCGTGAGCTACGTCTTGGCGTATACGCCGCTCAAGCGCGTGACTCCGCTCTGCACGCTCGTGGGGGCGATTCCGGGGGCCGTCCCGCCGCTCATCGGATGGGCGGCCGCGCGCGGCAGCGTGGATGCGGGCGCGTGGTCGCTGGGTGCGATCCTGTTTCTCTGGCAGCTGCCGCACTTCCTCGCGCTGGCGCTGTTGTACCGGGACGATTATGCGCGGGCCGGATTCCGGATGCTGCCGCTCATCGAATCGGACGGGACGGCGACGGGCCGGCAGATCATCCTCTACGCCTTGGCGTTGTTGCTCGCCAGCTTGTTTCCCGCCTGGCTCGGTATCGCCGGGCGGCTCTACTGGGCGGGCGCCCTGGCCGCGGGCCTGGCGTTCGTCTTCGTCTCCGTCGAGGCAGCCTGCCATCGGTCCGACCCGCGCGCCCGCCGGCTTTTCCTGGCGTCCGTCGCCTATTTGCCGTTCGTACTCGCCCTGATGGCGCTCGACAAAGCGCTGGGGTTCTGATGGCGCTGTGGCCGGCCGTCAACGCCGCGCTGAATGCGACGAGCGCACTCCTGCTCGGTGCCGGCTATTGCTGCATCCGGCGGAAAGCCATCGCGGCACATCGCGCCTGCATGGTGGCGGCGGCGGGAGTGTCGGCGGCGTTTTTCGTGTCCTACCTCCTGTACCACCATCAGGTGGGGATGGTGCGGTTTGCCGGCTCCGGCGGGATCCGGCCGGTCTACTTCGTCATTCTCATCTCGCACACGCTGCTCGCCGTGCTGATCGTGCCGCTGGCGCTGCGGACGCTGTATCTGGGCTGGCGCCGGCGCGATGCCGCGCACGTGGGGCTCGCGCGGTGGACGTTTCCGCTGTGGCTCTACGTGTGCGTCAGCGGGGTGGTCGTGTATTGGCTGTTGTATCACTATCCGGGGGCCTGATGCGGCGGGACATCCGGTTCGCGCTGGCCGTGCTCGGGCTGTGCGCCCTCTGGCACGCGTCGGCCTCCGCGTGCCCGGGCTGCAAGGAAGCGCTCTTTGATCCCCAGGAGCTGCCCCAGCGGCTGGGGGCCGCCCGCGGCTACGCGGCGAGCATCGCGCTCCTGCTGTTGATGCCGGTCGGACTCATCGGCGGGATCGCTGCGCTCGTCTGGCGCGCCCGGCCTCACCGGAGCGCCTCGACGGGGGAGCGCCGCCGGAGGAATTGACACCCCTGGGCTTTCGCGATAGACTGCACAGAGATTCTTCATCAACCTTGAGGGAGGACTGTAGATGAAGCGAATGGGGATGTGGGGTGTCGCACTGATCGGAGTGTTCGTGGCCGCGCAGCCGGCCTGGGCCACGCGGTTGACGGTGCACGAAGCCGCCGAGTCCCAGCAGTACGGCCGCAAAGCGGGCGGGATGATCGGCCGGGGGCTGCTGAATGTCGTCACCTGCCCGGTCGACCTCATCGTCAATACGGTCAACGAAACGAAAGCGGGCCCGCCGTTCATCGGTACGCTGACCGGCTTGGCCAAGGGCACCGGCTGCGGCATTCTGCGCCTGGGCTCCGGGGCCTTGGATGTGGTGACCTTCTGGGTGCCGGGATTCAACGGCTTCCCGGTGTCGGATTCCTATGAGAACTGCATGGGCGGGCCCGCCGCAGCCGCCCCCATGCCGGCCAGCTACGGCCAGCCGACGTCGTCCATCGAGGTGCCGTCCAGCGAACCGGTGACGTCGATGCCGGCCGAGCCGGAACAGGCTCCTCCCGCCAAGAAGCACTGGTCCAAATAGCCGTCGGCCTCCACCGCCTCAGCGCGGTGCGGGACGGGTGACAGGCCCAGCCATCCCACGCGAGGTCTGATGGGTGAAACCTACCTGACCAAAGTCGGGCTCGCCAAGCTGCACGCGGAGCTGAAGGCGCTTCAGCAGCAGAAGCACGAGCTGACCGAAGAGGTCCACAAGGCCGCCGCGCACGGCGATCTGCGGGAAAACGGCGAGTATCACGCCGCGCGCGAACGCCTCCAGCACGTCTCGCAGCGGCTGGCCGAGCTGGACGGCAAGCTGCAGCACGTCCACATCATCGACGACCTCGATGTGAAGACCGGCGAGGCACGGGTCGGGGCGAAGGTGACGCTCGAGGACGAGCAGACCAAAGAGCGCGTCAGCTACCTGCTCGTCGGGGCGGAAGAAGCCGACCCGGTCAATGGCAAACTGTCCATCGCCTCCCCCCTCGGCAAGACCCTCCTCGGCAAAAAGCAGGGCGAACGCTTTACGCTGACCCTGCCCAAGGCGATGGTGCCCTACAAGGTGCTCAAGGTTTCGCGGGGAGCCTAGCATGGCCTCCGACTTGCGGGCGCGCAAGTGCAAGCCGTGCGAGGGCGGGGTGGAGCCCTTGCCGGCCTCCGCCGCCCAGGCGCTGCTTAAGGAACTCCGCGGCTGGGAATTGATCGAGGGGACACGAATCCGCAAGACCGTCAAGTGCAAGGACTTCCTCGGCGCCGTCGCCCTCATCCAGCGCCTGGCCCCCATCGCGGAGGCCGAAGACCACCACCCGGATCTTCACCTCACGGGCTACCGCACCCTGACCATCGAGCTCTCCACCCACGCCATCCACGGGCTCTCTGAGAACGATTTCATCCTGGCGGCAAAGTTCGACGACCTGCTCGCCTTACAGACGACCGGGACGTGACATGGCCCTGACCCCGTCCACGATGCTGCCGATCGGCACCAAAGCCCCGGACTTCACGCTGCCGGATGTCGTCTCCGGCACGATGACGTCCCTCGCGACCTTCGCCGGCAAGCCGGCCCTGCTCGTCATGTTCATCTGCCGCCACTGTCCCTACGTGGTGCATGTGCGCCAGGAGCTGGCACGGCTCGGGAAGGATTATGCAGGGAAGGCGATCGGGATCGTCGCCATCAGCGCGAACGACGCCGTCGGCTATCCCGATGATGCGCCGGAACAGCTCAAGGCCATGGCGCAGGAGATAGGCTTCACGTTTCCGTTTTGCTACGACGAGAGCCAGCAGACGGCGAAAGCCTACACGGCCGCCTGCACGCCAGATTTCTTCCTGTTTGATGCGCAGCGACGGCTCGTCTACCGCGGCCAGCTGGATGATAGTCGCCCGGGCAACGGCAAGCCGCTGAACGGCAAGGATCTTCGCGCGGCGATTGATGCCGTGCTCACCGGCAAGCCGGTGAACCCGACGCAGCAGCCCAGCATCGGCTGCAACATCAAGTGGAAGAAGGGCAACGAGCCGCCCTACTACGGGTGAGGCGGGCTAGAAGAGGAAGAGTGCGGCCACGCTGGCCGCGCTCAGCAGTCCGAGGTTGACGGCGGCGAATCGGCGGAACGGGCCGCGGCCGACTCCGACCGCCAGCCCCAGTTTGAAGAGCGTGTTCGACAGCACCGCGACCGCGAGCGCCCGACCCGCCAGCGCCACCCCGACCGAGGCACCCCCCAGCCGGAACATCGAGTAGATCAGCGCATCCACGTCGGTCAACCCCACCGCCGCCGCGGAGGCCAAGGTGCCGGAGGAGCCGAACCGGCTGCCGAGCCATCCGACCAGGTAGAGGGCCAACTGGAACGCCGCCGTCATTTGCAGAGCCGCCCCGAACCGCAGCGGGTTGCTGGGGGTGGTGGCGGTGGTGGCCTGCGGATCGTTCTGGCGCATAATGAGCGCGGTGAGCGCGAAGCCCACGGCCAGCGGCGGCACGAGGTAGGGCAGCACGGCCAGGGCGAGGGCGGTGTTCAGTGCCGCACTCAGCAGCAACACCCGCAGGGGCAGGATGGTGCAGGCGGCGACGACCCCCAGTGCCAGGAGCCGTCCGCGCGAGGGCTGCTCACGGCTCTCGCGTGAGAAGTTCAGCGTCGCGGCCGTGGAGGAGATGAGGCCGCCCAGCAGCCCGACGAGCCCGTAGCCGCGGTGCAACCCGACCAGCCGCAGGGCGACGAAGCTGGCGAAGCTCAAGCCGGAGAACAGGAGCACGAGCATCCACAGCTCCTGCGGGCGAATGCCGGGCCCAGGGCCCAGGGGGCCGATCGGCAGCAGCGGGAAAATGACCAGGGCCAGCACGGCAAACCGGGCCGCCGCCATGAGCTCGGGGGGTTCGATGCGTTCGACGAAGGCATGGAGGCGGCCTTTTTCAGCCAAGACCAGCGTGGTGAAGGCGAACAGGCCGCTGGCCAATGCCAGCCGGCCCATGCCGGCCAACGCACCCGCGGTCAGGACGACGAGTGCCGCCACCTCCGTTGTGCCGCCGACATCCGGGCCGCCCTTGGACGTCAATAGGTAGGCCACCACGATGAGGGCGGCTCCGGCCAAGAGCAGGGCCGTTCCCGCTGCCATCAAGCCGGAGCGGCACAGCTCAACGCCCAGCGCTCCGATCAGCCCCAGCAGCAAAAACGTCCGCGTGCCGGCGAAATGCGGCGTGTGCCGGCCCCGCTTGACCGACCACTCCCGCTCGATGCCGACCGCCAGGCCGCCGAGGGCGGCGACCCCGAGGCGCACCACGATGTCCATCGGCTCAGCCGTCATCAGGCATGAGACTCCGGTGTCGAGGCATGGCTCAAGTATAACACCAAGCACTTGGCCGAGCCGCCGGCTTTCAGGAACTCCGACAGGTCCACCGGGACGACCCGGAACCCGCGCCGCTCCAGCTGCCGGCGCAGGGCGGCGGAGACCCCCGCTTGCATGATGACGGTGCGGCCGACGGCAATGGCGTTGCAGGCAAACCGCTGGGCGTCGGCTTCCGAGACGGCGATGGGATCCGCCACGAGCCGCTCAATCACCGTCCGGCCGTAGCGGTCGAACGCCTTCGGAAACCACACGGCACAGCGAGCGGTCAGCGGACAGAAGCATGTATCCAGGTGATAGAACCGCCGGTCCGTCAGTTCCACCGGCAGCACTTCGGCCTGCAGCAGGCGGGCCAGCTCTTCATGCGCGGGCGCGTCCGACCGGAAGCGGAAACCCAGCAGCAGCGTGCGGCCCACCCAGAGCGCATCCCCCTCCCCCTCGAAGTCGTACCGGGCCGGCAGCGTCGCCACGCGGAAGCCCCGCGACCGGAAGTGCGCGGACACGAAGGGCTCCTCCGGTTGCCGCTGGGGGTAGCGGAAGTTGCTGCGGATGAACAGCCGACCGGCCACCAGCCCCGCGTTGGCGGTGAAGACGAGGTCGGGGACGCCGGGCCTCGGTCGCAGCAGCTGAACGCGCACCTTCAGCTGGCGCGTCAGCAGGGCATGGAGCCGCGTCCATTGCGCCAGGGCCCGCGCCTGGTGCGCCGGGCGTTTGAGGCTCATCCAGGGATTGATTTCATACGCGATGGCGTAATGGGTCGGCCGGCACATCAACAACCGGGGCAGCGGGCGAGGGGTGGGGGCGGAGGACATGCCCGGCGGGGCTTAGCAATGCAGCGCGCGGACGAGTTCGCGCAGGAACGACTCGCTGTCAGACACAATCCCGATGCCCTGAAACGTGCCTCGATCCGAGAGTTTGGTGACCACCGCGGGGTTGATGTCCACGCACACCGTCTTGACCGTCGCCGGCAAGAGATTGCCGGTGGCGATGGCGTGCAGTGTGGAGGCGATCATCAGGGCTAAGCCGGTGCCCGGGATCAGTCGGCGCATCGCGTCCTGGGCGTCGAGGGTATCCGTTAGCACGTCCGGCAGCGGGCCGTCGTCGCGGACCGAGCCGGCGAGGACGAACGGCACGCGGCGGGTGATGCAGGCGTGCATGACGCCGCGCTTGAGGACGCCGCGGCGGACCGCCGAGCGGATGCTGCCGAGCTGGCGGATGGTGTTGATGGCTCGCATGTGATGGTCATGGCCGTCTTGCGCGGCCGTCCCCTGGTCCAGCCGCACGCCCAGCGACGTGCCGTACAGGGCTGATTCGATATCGTGGGTCGCCAGGCCGTTGCCGCCAAAGAGCGCTTGGACGTAGCCGCCGCGGATCAGTCGTTCCAAGTACGGGCCGCCGCCGGTGTGGATGAGGGCCGGGCCGGCGACGATGAGGATGTTCTTGCCGGCGCGGCGGATGGCCCGCATCTCCCGCGCCAGCTGCTGGATGAGCTGGGCTTTCGGCTTCTCGGAGGAGACGGCACTCCCCATGAACTGGAAGACGGCTGGCTGCCGCGTGCGCTCCAGCGGAGCCATCTTGATGCCGTCGCGGCCGCAGACCACCCACTGGCCCTTGCGCACCGAGGCGACCGCGGTGCAGCGGGCGCGGCCGGTGCGGGGGTTGACGACGATGCCGCAATCCATCTCAATGCGCTCCACCGGCCGCCAGCGGCCGCGGAAGCGGATCTCCGTGGGCAGGTTGGTGGTGGAGTAGAAGGCCGCCGGAAACACGCCCTCTTTGGGCGCGCGGGCCAGCCGGACGTCGGTCACCTGGACCGGTACTGCCCCGAGGCGGGCGAGCCGGCGCAGGATGGCGTCCAGCTGCCGCTGTGACGCGGCCTGGACGCGCAGGCGGGCGTGCGAGGCATCGGTTTGGCGCTTGCCGATGGCGATGTCGAGGATCTCGAAAGTCCCGCGGAGATCCATGATTTCGTCCAGGACCTTCGGCAGGATGAGGGAATCGATGATGTGCCCGCGCACCTGCACGATCTCGGAGGCCATGACCCCAGTAGTATAGCACTCCGGCACGGGTGGGCGGCAGTGGTATACTGCTCCTGCGACCATGGCACGCCCTCCGCAGGCGAAGCGTCTGGATGCGTCCGCCCTCGAGCAGCGGACGCAAGCGATCGGCCGCGAGCTGTTCGCCGCCGCCAAGCGCGAGCACGCCCACCTCTCGGCGCTCAACCGCTGGACCGCCCAGGTGCTGTCCTGGTGCTTGGGGGACCCGGCGGCGAAGGCCGCCGTCCTGCGGTTCATCGACGTCTTGCCCAGCCTGCAGGACCCCCGCGACATGGCGCGGCACCTCCTGGACTATTTTCCCGACTCCGACCTGCGGCTGCCGGGGCCCCTGCGGCTTGGGTCCGGCCTGGCGCGCCGCGGTTTGCTCACCCACGGGGCGTTGGCGACAGTCATCCGGCAGCTCGTGGAACAGCTCGCTCAGCAGTTCATCGCCGAGTCCAAGCCGCAAGCGGCCGCCCGCGTCATCGCCGCCCTCGCCGAGCGCGGGGCCACCTGTAGCCTGGATATCCTCGGCGAGCAGGTGCTGAGCGAGGCGGAAGCGGACGGCTACCTCGCACAGTGCCAGACGCTGTTGAAGGAAAGTGTTGCCGCCTGCGGGCGGCTCACCGTCGCCTCGTGCGGCCCCCGCGTCAACCTGTCCGTCAAGCCGTCCGCGCTGACCCCGCATTTCGACCCCGCCAGCCCGATGAAGAGCGTCGGACGGGCCGCGAACCGGCTGCTGCCGCTGCTGGAGGCGGCCGGGGACGACGAGGCGCTGCTGACGCTGGACATGGAGCAATATGAGCTGCGCAATGTGACGCTGGATCTCGCCAAGCGGCTGCTCGTGCACCCGACACGGGCGTCCCATGTCAGCATCGGAGTGGTCATCCAGGCCTATCTCCTGGACGCCGACCGGACCGTGGACGAACTGCTCGCCTGGTTGTCGTCCCACGAGCGAACGCTGGCGATTCGGCTCGTGAGGGGCGCCTACTGGGACGTCGAGGTGGCCCAGGCCCAGCAGCTGCACTGGCCCATCCCGGTCTATCAAGAGAAAGCGCTCACGGACGCGGCCTTCGAGCGGCTGGTCGTCCAGTTGCTGGGCGCGGCTCCCCTGGTGATCACGGCGATCGCCTCGCATAATGTCCGTTCCCTCGCCTATGCGATGGCGGTTGCGGAGCAGTTGGGGCTGCCCGCGGCCCAGCTCGAGTTCCAATTTCTCTACGGGATGGGCGATGCGCTGCAGCAGGCGGTGGCCGCCCGCGGCTACCCGGTGCGGGTCTACACGCCGATCGGCCAGCTGCTCCCCGGCATGGCCTACCTCGTCCGCCGGCTGCTCGAGAACACCGCCAACGAATCATTCCTGCGGCAGGAATTCCTGCAGGAGCGCACGGCTGAAGAGCTCCTCAAGCCGCCGGCCCCGGCTCGGCCCGCGGCTGGCACGCCGGCGGCGACGGGCGAGTGGAACGGCGAGCCGGTGCTGGATTTTGCGAAGGCGGAACATCGCGACGGAGTCGCACAGGCGCTCAACCAAGTCCGCGCGGGCTTCGGCCGCGCCTATCCGCTCCTCATCGGCGGCGAGGCGCTGGAATCCTCCCAGTGGATGGACGCGCGCAACCCGGCCCGTCCGGAGGACGTGCTCGGCCGGGTCGCCCAGGCCACCCGGGCCGACGCGGATCGTGCGGTGGCGTGCGCGGCACAGGCACAGCCTCGCTGGGCGTCCCTCCCCGTCGAGGCGAGGGTTGGATGCCTGCGGCGCGCCGCCGAGCTGCTGCGCCGGCAGCGCTACGCCCTTGCGGCGCTCGAAATCATCGAGGTCGGCAAGCCGTGGCGGGAAGCGGACGCGGACATCATGGAGGCGATCGAATACCTGGAGTACTACGGCCGCTCCATGCTGGAGCTGGGGGAGGGCAAGCCGCTTTGGCAGCGGCCGGGTGAGCGCAATCTCTATCGCTACCTCCCGCGCGGTGTAGCGGTCGTCATCGCCCCGTGGAATTTTCCAGCCGCCATCCTCACCGGCATGGCGTCCGCCGCCCTCGTCACCGGCCATCCGGTGATTCTGAAACCGGCGGAGCAGTCCTCCATCATCGCGGCCCACCTGGTGCGCATGCTCCATGAGGCGGGAGTTCCGCCCGCCGCCGTCCAGTTCCTACCGGGGGACGGCAGTGAGGTCGGGGCGGCCCTCGTCGCGCACCCCGCAACACAGCTCATCCTGTTTACCGGCTCCAAAGCGGTGGGATTGTCCATCCTGGCCGCGTGCGGGAAGGTGCCGACAGGCCAGCGGGCCATCAAGCACGTCGTGGCGGAGCTCGGGGGCAAAAACGCCGTCATCGTGGATGCGGACGCCGACGTGGACGCGGCCGTCTCCGGAGTCTTGCGTTCCGCCTTCGGCTATGCCGGGCAGAAATGCTCCGCGGCCTCGCGGGTCATCGTGCACCGCGCCCTCTATGATCGGTTTCTGGAGCGCCTCGCCGCGGCGACCGACCGCCTCGTCGTCGAGGATCCCGCTGACCCGGATACTGATGTCGGGCCGCTCATTGACGCGGACGCGCAGCGGCGCCTGGCGGCCGCCCTGGAACGGGCGCAGCGGGTCGGCCGGGTGGCCTACCGCTATCCGGCCTCGCGGACGCCGCCCCGCGGCTACTTCGTTCCGCCCGCCATCGTCGAGGTCCCCCCGCGGGACGCGCTCGCCCAGGAGGAGCTGTTCGGCCCCCTGGTGTGCTGCTTCCGGGCCGACACCTTTTCGGAGGCGCTGGCCCTGGCGAACGACACCGATTTCGCGCTGACCGGCGGCGTCTACTCCCGTTCGCCGTCCCACATCGAGGAGGCGATGCGCGCCTTCGACGTCGGCAATCTCTACATCAACCGCCCCATTACGGGTGCCCTGGTGGGCCGCCAGCCGTTCGGCGGCCACCGGCTCTCCGGCCTAGGGACCAAAGCCGGCGGGCCGGATTATCTCGTGCAGTTGTTGCTGCCGAAAACCATCTGCGTCAACACGACGCGCCACGGCCTGCCGCTGGAATAATGGGTCTTGACAGCCCGCGGGCCGCAGTCGTATCCTGCCGGTAAGACCGACGGTTCCTTCGCCGCTTCCGAGTGGCTCACTCCACCCGTGTCGGAGGCCGCTATGCCCGACAACGCCGCCCAACCCGCCCCACCGATCACGCCCGACCCCTGCCGCGGATTGGATGACCCTCACGCGTATGGGCAGGCTCCCCGGCCTGACCACAGGAGGTGACCGCATGGACATGGAAGAAGCCCTCCGGCAGGATCACGCGTCGTTGCGGCGGAAACTCGCCTTGCTCGCGTCCGTGCTTCAGATGGGGCCGGAGGCCCGGTTCGTCCTTCGAGAAATGTGCTTTTCGCTGCAGCGGCTCTTGCAGGAGCACATCGAGCGGGAGCAGCAGTTAATGGCCTCGGCGGGTCGGATCCACGCCAATGAGCACAAGCAGACGCTGCTGCAGTTGCGGGGAGTGAACGAGTTGCTGCTTGGCGGAGTGCGGGCGTCCGTCCCGCGCGTCATCGTTCGGTTATCTCACCTGATTGACGATCTGGAGCCGCAAATGGCCGCACAAGAAGACGCGCTGGCTGCCCTGGGCGCCCCATGGCCGGCAGGCAGCCGGGTCGACGTGCCGATTTCTGGCGTGATGAGCGTCAACGAAATCCTCCGCCGCTACCCGCACACGCAGCCGCTGTTCGAGCAGTTCCATATCAACCGCCTCCAGGAAGGCTACGAGAGCGTCGATGAGCTGGCCTGGCGCCACGGCCTCGACGCGTCCCAGCTGCTAGAGCGGCTGCGGCAGGCCGTGACCTCGCCCATCAACTAGCTCACGCTAGCGCTGGAGCTCGTCGATCTGCCGCTGGAGGTTCCGCCAGCTGACCGAGCTCCGGGGATACAGTTGCTGGGCCCGGCGGAGCGCTTGGAGGCGGGCAGCACGGTCCGAGGGCGGGGGAGCCGCCGGCGGCAGGCTCCGGGCCCCGGAGAGCGCTCCTGTTTCCTGCAGGTAGTGCTCGAGATACTGGCGGCGCGTTTCCATGTACGGATGCGTCCGCAGAAATGGCCACGGCGTGTCGAAGCGCTGGAAATCCTGCAGCAAATCCAGTGCGGCCTGTGGGTCGAATCCCGCCCGGATGACGTAACGAATCCCCAATTGGTCTGCCTCCAGTTCCTGCTCCTGGCTGTAGCCGCTCGCGGCCACATCTTGCAGGAGGGCCGTGGCATTGACGGCCAGTCGTCCGACCTGCTGGGCGCCTGCGCTGGCTCCTCGGGTGGCTGCTGAAGCTCCTGCTGAGACCAGCGCCATCACCAGCTGCTGTTGCTGCGCCATCCGGTAGCGTTTCACCAAGTGTTGTGCCACCGTGTGCCCCAGCTCGTGGCCCAGGATGAACGCCAGCTCATCCGGTTTGCCGCTGCGTCCCGCCAGGTAGTCCCCCATCCCCGTCGACAGGTAGATGCGCCCATCGGCCAGGGCGGCCGCATTCGGGTCGTCATCCCGATAGAGGTAGGCGCGATAGGGCAGGGCTGGTCGTTCCGTGACCCGGCCGAGCCGCTCCACAAGCCGTTGGACGTCGATGCCCGCCACCCGTTCGCCGGCGGGCAGCGGGCGCGAGCCCATCCGGTCGAAGTCGTCGGCTTGCGACGCGCTCAGGACGCGTTCGATCTGCACGACCGACGTTGATTCCTCGGGCTCCGGCGTCGGGCGCACGGCATACTGCGGCGTGGCACAGCCCGCCACGGTACCGCCCAGCAGGGCGGCCATCCAGAGATGCCGCCGCATCAGCCTAACCGCAGCTGGGCTTCGGCATCGATCACGTCCCGATTGATGCGCCGCAACGCTTTCTGCGCGGTCGCCTGCAAGGCGGCATCCGTCGACGGCATCTCCGCCAGCTGACGCAACAGCTGGACCGACATCCGGAAGTACCGGACGATTTCGCCTTCATCCACGTCGCACAGCTTCGTCAGCCGGTCGAAGGGCGCGTGCGACATCCACGCATCGAGGGCGTGGGCCAAGTGAAACGCCGGCACTTTGGTCTTCGGGCTGACGCGGAACCGCGTTTCTTCTTTATGGATGCGCTTCAGCGGGCCCACGCACAGTTGTCCGAGCTGCGTGCTGAGTCGGTGCGGCCGGGGTGGGGGGGTGGCCGGCCGCGGTTCGTAGACGATGGCGGCGACCAGGAGACCGAGCGCCAGCGGGTCAAGCCGGGCCAGGCCGCCGTCCGTATACAGCTCCGTCAACAGCAGCTCATAGCCGTACATCCAGGCGCCGAACTCGCCTTTGCGGGTCAAGGCCGTGGGCGTCACATACGCCATGGCCGCCAGCAAGTTCAGCTTGCGCTGCATATGCGCCAGCCCTTCCTGCCGGCGGGCCCCGCTCGTCTGGAACGCATACAGCGTCCGCGGAAACACCTCGAGCAGGGCGGGTCCGTGGTGCCGGTACAGATTGAGCAGGGTGGCATACGTGGTGTTGAAGCGGCTGTGCACCGGCTCGGGCGGGCCATGGAGCAGGTGCTGCACCTCGGCGAAGCTCACGTGCTGCGGGTTGACGCGCAGATAGACATAGCCCGCCTCGTCCATGCCCCGACGCCCCGCCCGACCGGCCATCTGCCGGAAGTCCCGCCGGCGCAGCAGCTCAAATCCGGCGCCGGAGCGCTTCTTCAGCGTGTCCAAGACGACACTGCGGGCCGGCATGTTGACGCCCAGGGCGAAGGTTTCCGTCGTGACGATGATTTTGAGCAGGCGGCTGGCGAAGCAGCGCTCCAGCACCTCTTTCACCGTGGGCAGCATGCCCGCGTGGTGGAACGCCACACCGCGGTCAAGCAGATGCGAGAAGGCGGCCGTGCTGCGGTCGTGGCCCAGCTGGAACCGTTCGCACAGCTCGTGGAACAGCCGGCGGAGGGCTGCCTGCTCCTGCGGGCTGATGAGGGAGAAATTGGCCAGCTCCCACGCCAGCTCCTCCGCCCGCCGCCGGCCGAAGGTGAAAAAAATGCACGGCAGACGGCCGGCCTCGATCAGGTCGCGGATGAGCCGGTCCAGGCGGTTCGGATGGCCGGTGAGATGGCGTTCATGCGGATGGACGCGCCAGCGCGGCCGGGGGTCGCGGAACCCCTGGTAGCCGCGCTGCTTCAGCTCGTCGAGGGTCTGCAAAATAGCGTTCTGGCACTGGAACAGCGTCGTCAGCGGCACCGGGCGCGTCTGCTCCGTGATGACCTCGACCGGGCGCTCATGGACGGTCCGGATCCAGCGGGCGATCTCCTCGACGTTGGGGATGGTCGCACTCAGGCACAGCAGGTTGGTGCGGCGGGGCGTGAAGAGGATCGCCTCTTCCCAGACGGTGCCGCGCTCCAGGTCATCCAGGTAATGAATCTCGTCAAAGATGACCCAGCCGTACGTCGCCAGCCGGTCGGGGTCTTCCAGGAGCGTGTTGCGGTAAATCTCGGTCGTCATGATGACGAGCGGGGCGTGTCGGTTGATCGTCACGTCGCCCGTCAGGATCCCGACCCGGTCGCCATGGCGGGCGGTGAAATCCCTGAACTTCTGGTTGCTCAGGGCCTTGATGGGTGCGGTGTAGACGACGCGTGCTCCGCGCTCCAGCGAGCGTTCGATGACGTAATCGGCCAGGACCGTCTTGCCGGAGCCGGTCGGGGCCGAGACGAACAATGAGGTGTCACGGTCGATGACGTCAATGGCCCGGCGCTGGAACGCGTCGTAGGGAAATGGATGAAGCGCAGTGGGGCTCATCAGCAGCTCCCTGTCATTGTATACCACCCGCCGCCGTTCGTCAGGACGGCGGCCTGCCCGCGTACGGTCATTGACAGGCTTCGCGGCGACGTCTAAGCTTGTAAGGGAGACGCCATGGACCTCGCCACGATGCGGTTTGCCTCAGGGATTAGCGACGCCATCAATGCCCAAGAAGCGGTCGACACCGCTTGCCAGCAGGCCTTGGAGCCGCTCGCCGGGCAATCCTGCGACCTCGCCTGCCTGTTTGTGTCCCCCGCCTACGGCGCCTATTGGCCGCCGCTGCTCGAACGGCTCCAGGAGCGGCTGAAGCCGCGCGTCGTCATCGGCTGCAGCGGCAGCGGGATCATCGGCGGCGGTCGAGAGCTGGAAGCCATCCCGGCCGTTTCCGTCGTTGCGGCCCATCTGCCCGGGGTGCGCCTGCACCCATTCGTCGTGACCCCGGATGAGATCGAGCTCTCCGCTCCCGGTGGCTTCTGGATCGATAAGATCGGAGTGGCCCCGGCGAGCCAGCCCGTGTTCATCCTCTTCGCCGACCCGCTCAGCTGCCAGCCGCTGACGCTTCTCGACACGCTGAATGCGACCTATCGCGGCCGGCCCATCGTCGGGGGGCTGGTCAGCGGCGGCACCGGTCCTGGCGAGCAATTCCTCTTCATGGGCCCGGACGTCGTCCGCGAAGGGGCCGTCGGGGTCGCGCTGAGCGGCAACATCGCGATGGACACCGTCGTGTCGCAGGGGTGCCGTCCCATCGGCCGGCCCTACGTCGTCACGAAAGCGGAGGACACCATCGTCTGGGAGCTCGGCGGCAAGTCCGCCCTGTCCGTGCTCCATGAAGTGCTCTCCGCCCTGTCCCCCGAGGACCGGGAGCTGGCGCAGCGGGGCTCCATCTTCATCGGCCTGGCGATCACCGAGATGCGCCAGGCGTTCCTCTCCGGCGATTTTCTCGTCCGCAACATCGTCGGGCTCGACCCCGCGTCCGGCGCCTTGGCCGTGGCGGAGGCCGTCCGCGTCGGACAGACGCTCCAGTTCCAGCTGCGGGACCCTCGCACCTCGGGCCAGGAACTGCGCCGGCTGCTCCATCGGCTGGGGAGCTCCGGCCAGGAGGCGGCCCCCGCGGGCTGTCTGCTGTTCAACTGCACCGGTCGTGGCAAATCGCTCTACGGGGTCGCCCATCACGACGTCCGGACCATCCAGACGGCGAAGGGGACGGTCCCCATCGGGGGGGTGTTCTGCAGTGGCGAGATCGGACCGGTGGGCGAGACGAACTTTCTCCACGGATACACGGCAAGCCTTGGGCTCTTCCGTCCCTTGGCAGTCCCGTGGGGCGGGCTGCCGCAGCAAGCCCTGCCGAATACCACGGAGCAGGACCGATGACGACACCCCGCCGCCCCGCGTGGCCGGCGGTCGGCCTGGCCGTATTGGCGCTGGGACTGCTGGGGGCGCGCCCCATCGATACAGGGGACGCGCTGCCGCAGCCGGAGGCCGCGAAGGGCATCGTCGGAGTGGCGCCCGGCTATCAGCTGCCCGATTTTTCCGCAACAGACCTCGCCGGACAGCCGCAGAGCCTCGGCCAATACAAGGGGCAGGTGCTCGTGCTGCACTTTTGGGCCTCCTGGTGCCCGTACTGCCGGGGGGAGATCCCAAAGCTGACTCGGCTGGCGGAGCAATTCGGCTCGAAAGGCGTCCGGGTATTGGCCATCAGCGGCGATGAGGATCTGGAGCTGCTGAAGGCGTTCATCGCGGATCGGCGCTTGCCCTATCCGGTCGTCGCGGACATGGTCAGCCGGACCCCGGTCTTCGACCAATACGGCATGACCTGGGTCGGGATTCCCGTTACCTTCATTCTCGCGAAAGACGGCCATACGGCCTTCCGCCTCACCGGCACCTCCGACATCGTCGGCGCCGTCCAGACTCTGCTCAAGTAACGCTCCCGTTCGTTCAGCCTCCGCACGTTCCAAGCCGCTTGGAGACCCGATCAGGCGGAGGAGGCGTAGTCGTCTCGTCGAAGAGGGAGCGTGCACGAACGGCTCGAACGGGGTGGAGACGTGGGATTCCGGAGGGACTTACGTCGCTGGCTGGTCGGCGACGTGGTGCTTAATCGTGCGGCCTTCCACGAGATAGACGACATCTTCCGCCACGTTGGTGGCGTGGTCGGCGATCCGCTCTAGATGGCGGCCGATCAGAATGAGGCCGACGGCCCGCGTGATGCTGTGGGGATCCTGCAGCATGTAGGTGAGCAGTTCCCGGAAGATCTGGTCGTTGAGCTGGTCCACTGCGTCATCCCGCTTGCACACCGACCGCGCCAACGCGGCGTCCTGCCGCACGAAGGCATCCAGGCTGTCCCGCACCATCGCCTGTGCTAGCGTCGCCATCCGGGGGATGTCGATCAGCGGCTTGAGGAGCGGTTCTTTGAGCAGCTCCAGCGTCCGCTCGGCGATGTTCACCGCCTGGTCGCCCATCCGCTCGAGGTCATTGTTGATCTTCAGCGCCATGGCCAAGAAGCGCAGGTCCCGGGCCTCCGGCTGATACAGCGCCATCGTCCGCAGGCAGCGTTCATCGACCTCGATCTCCATGGCGTTCAGCGCGTTGTCCGAGGTGAGGACCTGGCGGGCGAGCTCGGCGTCGCGGCTGACCAGCGCCTTGATCGCCAGCCCGATGGCGTTTTCGGCCAGGCTGGCCATCTGGACCAGGTCCTGGCGTACCTCGGTGAGCTCTTGGTCGATGTGGCGTTCCATGGGTCAGCGCTCCACCTTGGCGTCGATCCCCTTGAGGTCCAGGCCGGCCGGGTCGATTTTCCTCGGCCGTCGGACCACCGGCTCGATGCGGTGGCGCAGGTCCTCCTGGATCTCCTCGATGCCGCGTCCGACCGTCTCGATCATCTGGAACTCAAACTCCTTCGCCATGGCCTCGTATTCGGTCAGCAGCCGCTGCTGGTAGGCGCAGAAGTTGTCGTAGAGGTCCGCGCCCAGATGCAGGTCCATGCCGGATTCCCAGTAGTCCATGCCCTTCGAGTTGATGACGCGCGGCACGAGCGACGCCACGTCGGTTTGCAGGTAGAACACCGCGTCGGGAATGAGCGCAAAGCCGAACACGCCCCGGACCCAGTCGCGGTCACCGCCCCGCACCAGGTGGCGCGCAAACGCAGTATAGACGTACCGATCCGATAGCACAATAAATCCGGAGCGCAGTGCGGGGATGATCTGGTTCTCCAACCGGTCGGCGAGGTCGGTGGCATAGAGCAGGCCGAAGGTGTCCCGGGTGAGCGTGTTGCCTTCCTTGGCGAGCTCGATCAGGTTCGACATGAGCGTTGAGCGCGTCCAGCCCGTCTCCACCACGCCGTGCCCCTGGATTTCCAGCCAGTTGCGCAGGCGCTCGATTTGGGTCGTGCGCCCGACGCCGTCGGTGCCTTCAATGGCGATGAGCTTACCCTTGAGGTTCAGCGACGTCGGCTGAAGGTAGGGGATCCCTTCGCCGAAGAACTTGGGTTTGGCCATTGCTCCCTCGCGGTTGATACTCCGTCAGCATCGTGGTGACGACGCCGCGCACCAGCTCTTGCTGCTCGTCAATCTCGGCGGTCGCGTCCACGACGGTCAGGTGGTACTCGTCGACGACCCGGTCGTATTCCGTCAATACCTTGGTTTGGAATTTGGTGAAGCTGTCAATTACATCGCCGCTGATGTTCAGGTCCATCCCCGCCTCGTAGTATTTGACGGACGTGCGGCCGGAGAGGATGCGGCCGAGCGAGACGTCCACGGGCACCTTGAAGTAGAAGGCCAGGTCCGGCTGGATGGCGAAGCCGTAGAGCTTGCGCGTCCAGGCCGGGTCGCAGCCGCGGGCGACATCGCGCGCGAAGGCGGTATACGCATACCGGTCGGCCAGGACGATCATGCCCGCCTTGAGCGGCGGCACAATCTGGTAGAAGAGCCGGTCCGCAAAATCGGTGGCGTGGATCAGGCTGAACGTCAGGGGCGTCAGCGTCCGGTTCTTCTTGCTCGCCTTGGTCGTTTCCTTCACGAGCTTGGACGAGTTCCACTCGGTGAAGAAGACGGTGTGGCCTTGCGAAATCAGCCAGCGCTGCAGCAGCTGCAGCTGGGTGCTTTTGCCCGAGCCATCGATGCCCTCGACGATGATGAGCCGGCCGGGGTATTGGTGGGGGTGGCCGGGTCCGGTGGTCAGACTCATGGGGTCAGAGCTCCTTCTCGGTCAGCGCGCCAGGGCCGCTGGCAGCCGCAGCATCCGCGGCAGGGTCGTGCCGTTGGTGCCGATCAGGTCCATCAACGGGTTCTCGATGCGGCGGATGCGCTGGTGATGGCGCAGGAGGTACTCGATCACCAGGCCTTCCCGCAGCGATCCCGTCGCGTACCGCAGGCGGCTGATGCCGCAGTGTTCCATCCACGTCAGCAGCGCCAGCCCCGTCGTCAGCGCCAGATCCTCACGGCGCGGGTCGAGGCCTGGCAGTTGGATGCGCTCGCGCGCGGTGGAGACCGCGAGCCAGTCCAGCAGGCGCCGCAGCGACCGCTGGGAAATCGTCAGTCCCTGCTTTTTCTTCGGCAGGCGCCGGTGGTCCTGGACGTACGCAGCGAGGAGCAATTGCTGGAGCGTCGCGGAGCTGCCCAGCGCTTGGCGCCAGCGATGACGGCGCACGGCCCGCGCCACCGGCCGCCAGGCGCGGCGGAGGTGCGCGGTCAGTGCGGCGACCTCCTGGGCGGTCGGAGGGTCATGGCGGATGAACTGCTGGGCCAGGCGAGCCCCGCCCAGCGGCAGGCTGGCCGCGTAGGCGAGCCGGACGCCGTTGCCGCACATGACTTGCGCACTGCCGCCGCCGATGGCGATGATCACGGTGGGACGCTGCAGCCGATGGGCCCGCAGCACCCCGAGATAGATGAGGCGAGCTTCCTGCCGTCCGCTGATGATGCGCAGCGGCAGCCCCAGGCGCGCCCGCACGCGCCGGACGAACGCCCGGCCGTTCCGCGCTTCCCGCACGGCACTGGTCGCCACGGCTTCCACATGGTCCACCCGGCACCGCTCCAGGATGGCCGCATACCGCCGCAGCACCGTCAACGCACGGCTCATGGCCTGCGGGGTCAGCGCGCCTTTCGCCAGGCCGCCTTCCCCTAGCCGGGTCAGGTCGCGTTCTTTCAGGATCACGTGGAACTTTCCGTTTAGTCCCAGGAGCCCGATGACGAGGTGGATGGAATTGGTGCCGACGTCGATGATGCCAATCGTCATGGCGCCAGTCCGATGGCGGTCAACTGCTTCGGCGTCATCAGCCAGCGCAGGGTGCCTCGGCCGGCCGCCGGAGGGACGCGGTCCACCTCGATGCAGGCCACGCCCCCTTTCTTGAGGAGGCAGCGGCAGCCTTCCTGTCCGGCCACCAGCTCGGCCAGCCAGGCGCTCAGGTGCGGCTCATGCCCCACCAGGAGCAGCCGGCGATGGCGCTTCAACGCACTCAATGCGGCCGAGGTGTCCGCGAGACGGGCATCGCCCCGTAGGGCGTCCAAACGCTGCAGCGGGATGCGCGGTCCCAGCACCCGACCGACCTGCTCGGCGGTCTGGAGCGCGCGAGTCCACGGGCTGGAGGCGACGAGGTCGATTTCAAGGTCAAGACGCTGCAGCCCGCGCGCAACCCGGCGCGCTTGCTCGAGCCCTTCCTCGGTGAGCGGCCGCTCCGCATCGCGCGAAGCCGCCGTGCTGCCGAGGGGTACGGCCATGGCATGACGCATCAGGTACAAACGCATGGGGTGGGGACGTACACTCTCCACCTACCATTCTAGGCCTATTCGAGCCCGGACGCAGCCTGGAATCGTCCGCGGCCGGCCGGCAGGTGGTGCTTGATGTACTTGCCTTCGACCAGATAGATGACGTTCTCGGCGATATTGGTCGCATGGTCCGCCACCCGCTCGAGGTGGCGGCTGACCAGGATGAGATTCACGGCGCGCGTGATCGCCTGGTGGTCCTGCAGCATATACGTCAGCAGCTCCCGAAAGATCTGGTCGTCCAGTCCGTCCACCTCATCATCCCGCTGGCAGACGGAGCGGGCCAAGACGGTGTCCCGCTGGAGAAACGCCTCGACGCTGTGCTTGAGCATGGCCTGGCTCAGCTGTGCCAGGTAGGGAATGTCGATGAGCGGCTTCAGCGCAGGTTCCTTCAGCAGCTCCAGCGAGCGCTCGGCAATATTGACGGCCTGGTCCCCGACGCGCTCCAAGTCGTTGTTGATCTTGAGCGCCATGGCGATGAAGCGCAGGTCGCCGGCTTCAGGCTGATACAAGGCTAAGAGGCGAAGGCACCGCTCATCGATCGCGATTTCCAGCCGATTGATGGCCTCGTCTCCCCGCAGGACGTCTTCGGCCATCCCGAGGTCCCGCAGCAGCAGCGCCGACGCCGCTTTTCCAATCGCCGACTCGGCGAGGGCGGCCATATGCAGGACATCTTGCTTCAAGGCGTCGAGTTCTTGGTCCGCGTGCCGTTCCATGGGCACTCCCTCGGCCACCCGGTTAACCGAACCGGCCGGTGATATAGGCTTCGGTGCGTTCGTCCGTGGGGGTCGTGAAGAGGTGCTCCGTCAGCCCATACTCGATGAGCTCGCCCATAAGCAGAAACCCGGTGTAGTCGGACACCCGGGCGGCCTGCTGCATGTTGTGCGTGACGATCACAATGGTGTAGCGTTCTTTGAGGGCGTAGAGCAGTTCTTCGATCTTGGCCGTCGCAATCGGGTCCAGCGCCGAGCACGGCTCATCCATCAGGAGCACCTCAGGCTGTACGGCCAGCAATCGCGCGATGCACAGCCGCTGCTGTTGCTCAAGCGAGAGTCGAAGGGCCGACATGCGCAGCCGATCTTTGAGGTCATCCCATAACGCGACGGCTTGCAAGCTCCGCTCCACGATTTCGGGAATCTCCCGTCGACTGGCCATCTGGTGGATGCGCGGCCCGAACGCGAGATTTTCAAAGACGGACAGCGGAAACGGGTTGGGTCGTTGGAAGACCATGCCTACCCGTTTGCGCAACATCATCAGTGGGAGGTCCGGCCGCATGATGTCCTCGCCATCCAGGAGAACGCGTCCGGTGACGCGCGCCAGATCAATGAGCTCGTTCATCCGATTCAGGCACCGTAGTAACGAGGACTTCCCGCACCCCGATGGGCCGATCATGGCGGTGACCTGTCGCGGGACGATGGCCATGCTGATCTCCTTCAGGGCATGGAAGTCGCCATAGAACAGCTCCAGCTGCTCCACCGCCATTTTGGGGTGGGCAGGCGATGCGCCGCCAGTGTGCAACACGGGCTCAGCCAAATCGTCCGGTAAGATAATCATTAGTGCGTTGGTCATGCGGTGCCGTAAACATGGCATCAGTTTGGTTCAGCTCGACCAGCTCTCCCATGAGAAAGAAGGCAACCCGATCGCTGACGCGGGCCGCCTGTTTCGTATTATTCGTCACCAGGACGAGGGTATATTGGTGCTTGAGCTGAAGCATTGTTTCTTCAACCTTCGCGGTGGACACCGGATCCAGACCGGAGCATGGTTCGTCGAAAAGGATCACTTCCGGTTCCATCGCCAGCGTGCGGGCCATGCACAACCGCTGCTGCTGTCCGCCGGAGAGTTTCATCGCCTCCAGATTCAGCCGGTCTTTCACTTCATCCCACAGCGAGGCCGCGCGCAGGCTGCGCTCCGTCAACTCCTCAAGCCGCACCCGGTTCTTTTCTCCGCGCAACCGAGGACCGTAGGTGACGTTCTCTCGAATCGACAGCGGCAGCGGCAATGGCAACGCGAAGACAATGCCGATGCGCCGCCGCACCTGTTGTCCATCGAGCGTTCGATAGAGGTCATGACCATCGAGCGTGAGACTTCCGGTATAGCGGAATGCGGGGTTGAAGTCGTTCATGCGATTGAGACTGCGCAAGAGCGAGGTTTTACCGCTGTTGGCCGGCCCGATAATGCCGAGAATTTCGCGCGCCTGAATGTCGAGCGAAACCGACTTGAGCGCCTGGATCGGTCCATACCAGACTGACCAATCAGTGAAAGCCGCTTTCGTCGCCACAGGTGCGCGCGCTACCATTGGCGCTTTCGACGAAAGTGTGCGCGCAGGGTGACCGCGAGCACGTTGAGCGAGAGGACGAGCAGGAGCAGGGTCAGTGCCGTTCCATACCGCTGGTCGCTGGAGATGTTTGGAATCTGGGTGCTGATGACATAGAGGTGGTAGGGCAGCGCCATCGCCTGGTCGAACACAGAGGCAGGCAGCCGAGGGAGGTAGAAGGCGGCGACGGTAAACAAGATCGGCGCGGTCTCCCCCGCCGCACGGCTAATGCCGAGGATGGTGCCTGTCATAATCCCAGGGATGGCAAACGGTAGTACGGCATGCCGAATCGTCTGCCAGCGACTGGCGCCAAGCGACAGGCTCACTTCACGAAAACTTTTCGGCACGCTGCGCAGCGCTTCTTCCGAGGCGGTGATGATGACCGGCAGAATCATGATGGCCAGGGTCAACGACCCGGCCAATAGCGATGTACCGAAGCGACAGAAGATGACGAATAGCCCGAGGCCAAAGAGCCCATAGACGACGGAGGGCACCCCGGAGAGATTCACAATGGCCAGCCGCACCAGTCGCGTCAGCCAGTTGTCCGATGCATACTCAGTCAAATAGATAGCCGTGGCGACCCCCATCGGTAAGGCAAACGATACGGTCAACCCCACGAGTTCGAGCGTGCCCACAATGGCCGGGAAAATTCCCCCAGTCCGCATGCCCTGTGCGGGCATCGTGGTGAGGAAGCTCCATGACAGCGCGCCAGCTCCACGAAGGCAGATGATACTAATGACCGTCGCCGTTGCCAGCACGACAATGAGCGTGGCTAGAAAGAGTCCGGTAAACGCGACACGCTGGACTCGAAGCGCACGCTCCCAGGGGCGGCTCGCCATTACGCGCGCTCTCGATGGAGGAACAGATCAGCCAGCATATTGATGAGAAAAGAGATTACGAACAAGACGATGCCGATGGCAAAGAGTGCGGCGTAGTGCTCCGAGCCACGAACGGTTTCTCCCATCTCCGCAGCGATCGTTGCCGTCAGTGTCCGGATGGGTTGGAGCAAGCTGCGCGGAATCACCGCTGCATTCCCGGTCACCATCATCACCGCCATGGTCTCGCCGATGACGCGTCCAATGCCTAACATGACCGCTGCGAGAATACCGGAGCCGGCGGCTGGTAGCAGCACGCGGGACATCATCTGCCAGCGCGTCGCGCCAAGCGCGAGCGCGGCTTCACGGTGGCCACGCGGGACCGCTGCCAGCGCATCCTCGGTAATGCTGACGATCGTCGGCATCGCCATAAAGGCTAAGGTGATGGAGCCAGTCAGCGCCGTGAGGCCCGTTGGCAATTGGAACAGCTGTTTGATCGCCGGCACTAACACGCTGACCCCGATGAAACCCAACACGACGCTGGGAATCGCCGCCAACAACTCAATGCCTGTCTTGAGGAGACCCTTCACCCATCCTGTGGCGATCTCTGAGACGAATAGCGCGCTGGCGATTCCTACGGGCACTGAGAGCACGACCGCCCCAAGCGTCACGAGGCCGGATCCCCAGAGGAGCGGCAAAATGCCAAATCGGGGCGGTTCCGAAATCGGGTACCATCGGTGTCCTCCCAAAAAGTCCGTCAGGGCAACCGTCCGGAAGAGCGCCAACCCTTCTTTGAGCAAAAAGAGGAAAATGAGCGCCACGAGGGCGACTGCAGATACTCCGCAGACTCGAATGGAGAACTCGATGAGTTTCTCGCGCCGATGCTGCCACAACATGCGGGTTACTGTGCTCCCTGGATGGGCACGAAATCAATCTGCCGCACCACCGCTTGACCGGCGGGGGACATCACAAAGTCCAAGAACGCTTTGACGACGCCCTGAGGAGTGCCGTGAGAATAGAGGAAGAGCGGTCTGGAGATGGGATAGGTCCCGGCGCGAACCGACTCTTCGGAAGGGGCCACGAACGGATCAAGCGCTGTTTTCGCTACAGCGACTATCGCGTTCCGCGAGTTCTCATACCCCATGCCGTAATACCCAATCGCCGAAGGATTCGTCGCAATTTCATCCGCAATGGCTTGCGAGGACGGCAAGAGCAGCGCTTCCGGCGCAAACTCTTTGAACTCATGCTTGGACGCGCTGAGCACGTGTTCTTTGAAATAGACGTGCGTCCCGGAGTTCACTTCACGCGAGAGCAGCACGACGGCTTTACTGGTTCCTCCCAATGCACTCCACGTACGGATGTCGCCAGTGAACAGGTCCGCCAATTGCTCAAGGGTCAAGCGCTTCACAGGATTGTCGGGGTGGACAACCACCGCAATGCCGTCGAGGGCCACGGTCCATTCCTGGGGGGCAGCGCCCTTTACACGAGCCGTCTCCGCAGGCGTCATTTTCCTGGAGCTTGCTGCCAGGTCGCACGTGCCGCCAATGAGCGAGGCAATGCCGGTTCCAGAGCCGCCACCAGTCACCGCCACGTTGACCATGGGGTGCATGACCATGAATGCTTCCGCCCACGCCTGACACAGATTGACCATCGTGTCAGACCCCTTGATTTGAATCGACCCACGCAGTTCCTCAGCCGCGGCACCGCCAGCGAGCGCTAGGCATCCTACCAGCACGGCAGCGCTCCAACCAGCGATCCACCGGTTCGTCATGCTGTTGCTCCGCATCTTCGGGTCCTCCAAGAGCCACACAGAACACCATCCCGATTCGGTCAAAACTTGGTCACCCAGTCCGTCTGAAAAGTGTCGGCATTGGCTTTCGTCCCAACGACCTGTCGTGTATTGGAATACTTCAGTTGCAAGACCGAGTTTTTCAGTGTGGCAAGCTTCACCCAGTAGACGTGCCCCCGGTGGTTCGTCCCGCCGCCGTTGCCGAAGTCGGAGTCCGTGAACGGTCCAAAGGTGGCATCAGGTTCCAGCCGCTCAAAGTAGTAGCCGGCCTCCCACCCTTTCCGGAGATCAAACGGAATTCGGGCTTTGCCCGCCTTGACCCCGATCATGAATCCGTTCCCGCTCTCGGACACGCCCGTATTGTGCACCCAGTCGCCGAAGAGGCTGAAGGGGATGTCCGCATACTGGCTGGCAATTTCGAAATTCGGATTCAGCAAGTTGAAATCCGCCACGCCGGCGCTGTTGCCTTTCAGCTGAGCGGTCGTAGGGGTCGCCGCCGCGGTGCTGCTCGATCCTCCGGCTTGCGCGAATGCGCCGTTCTCGGAAAACGGGTTCGTGACGTTCTGGTAATCGTGATAGGCCACTGCGGCGGTCAGCTTGAGGTTCTTTTCAAGCTCATTCTCGAGTTCCGTGGGGAACGGCTTGATCGTCACGCCGCCCTGGGCCGACCAGAGGTTGGCGGTTTCGTTGACGTCCGACTGCAGGACGAACAGCCCGTCATTCGTAAAGACCGTCGCCATGGGGGTCAGGTCCTTGGCCACGTGCATCGTCAACCCGTCGAAGTTCAGATCCTCATCCCAGACCAGCGGCCCCACCCACCAAAACGGCGTCTCGAGGATGCCGCCGGCAAGCCGCGTGTCAGTCAGCCCGCTGATCTCCGGCGTGTAGGCCACGAAGGCGCGATCAAGGAGGATGGGTTTGTGATTGAACGCGGTATTGAGCGTCTGATTGGTGGACACCGCATCGGTGGTGCTGCCTGTCGCCAACCGGGCCCCGACCTTCAGCGCATCCGTCACTTTGGCCTCGAACCCGTAGCGGAACCGAATCCGCTGCCGGTTGGTATCGGTGCCGCTGCCCGTGCGATTGCGGTACTCCTCCCGCAAGCGCAAGTCGCCGCTCCACCGCCAATTGCGCGAAGAGTCTGGCACCAGATCCTTCGCGATCTGCTTGCTGTGGGCTTCCTTGCCGTCGCTGATCTCCCGCCGAATCTGGCCGGCCTCGACCCCGCTGAGCACGCCTTTCTCCACGAGCTTGTTCAACAGGATGTCCACGTCGCTTTCGGCCCACGCCGCTCCGGGAAAGCAGCTGAGGACGAACGCTCCCACCACCAACCATCGCCTCCAGTGCCTCATCGCTGGTTCGCCCCCCCTGTTCTCTCGCTGTTTCCGACGCCGGCGTAGGATCCGCTCCACCGCACGCACGATCCTATTGCGTCAGCGAAGAGTCTACCGAAAGCAGGTCAGGATGGTGTGAGCGAGGTGTTAGGTTTGTGTAAAACGCGGGAACGCGCAAGCGGCGTCAGGGCGCCGCGGGAGGAACGGACGAGCGGGTCGACGCGAGGGGCAGCGTGAAGGAGAACCGGGAGCCATCGCCGAGGCGGCTCTCGACCGCCACCCGGCCCCCGTGCACTTCCACGATATGCTTGACGATGGACAAGCCGAGCCCGGTGCCGCCCAGCTCCCGGGAGCGCGCTTTATCCACACGGTAGAACCGTTCGAAGATCCGTGTGAGGTCCGGCGGCGGAATGCCGATGCCGCGATCTTCCACGGTGACCGTGGCCTGGGTGCTGTCGGCGGCCGCCGACACCGTGATAGCACCGCGCTCGCGGTTATACTTGACGGCGTTGTCGATGAGGTTTTGGACCACTTGCCGTAGGCGGTCCGGGTCGGCGCTGACGGCCAACCCGTCCGGGATGCGCATGGCCACCGATACCTGGCGCTGGGTGATGGCAGGCTGCAGGGCCGCCAGGACCGCCTCGACGACCGGCTTCAGCTCTACCACCGTCAAGTGGAGCGGGACCGCCTGCGATTCGATCTGGGCGAGCGTCAGCAGATCCTCGATCAGGCGGGAGAGCCGGGCCGCATCGTCGTCGATGAGCTGGACGAACCGGCGGTTGCTGGCCGCATCATCCAGGGCGCCGCCCAGCAGGGTTTCCGTCAGGCTGCGGATGGACGTCAGCGGGCTCTTGAGCTCATGCGAGACATTCGCGACGAAATCGCGGCGCAGCCGTTCATAGCGGCTGGCCTCCGTGATGTCTTGGATGACGAGAATCCCGGACGGGGCGCCGGGACGGTCGCCCGAGCAGGGAATCCCGTGCAGCCGCAGGATGCGCTCAACCGGCTGGAAATGGGTCAGCTCCTTCGAGCAGCGCCGGTGGGAGCGCAGCAGTTCGCTGGCCAGCTCATGGATTTCCGTGTGCCGCACCGTCTCAAAGAGACTGGAGCCGATGGCGTGGTGTGGAGCCACCCCCAACAGCACCCCGGCGGCCGGATTGATGAAGAGGACGCGGCCCGAGGCATCGATGGCCACCACCCCTTCAGCCATGCTCTCCAGGATGGTGGTCGTCTCGTTGCGCTCGCTCGTGAGCTGGTCGATGCGCGCCTGGATGGCGTGCCCCATGGCGCCGAGCGCGTGCTGCAAGGCATCTGCTTCGGCGATGGCGGCCGGCTCCAGGGCAGGGGCGAGCTCTCCGCGCCCATACGCGTCGGCCGCGCGCCGCAGCCCGTCGAGATCCCGGCTGATGCGGCGGGCCAGCCAGCTCCCGAAACCCATGGCCAGCAGCAGGCTCACGAGTCCGCTGAGCCCCAGCGTCCGGCGAATCTCGCGCTGTACCTCGCGGACCGCCGTCGAGGCGCTGGCCACGCGCAGCACGCCGGCCAGGCTGCCGGCATCCACAGCCGGGATGGCCAGGTAGAGGATGGGGCGGCGGTCGGTCCGGTCTGGGCGCAGGCTGGTGCCGATGCGTCCCAACAGCGCGGTTTGGACTTCGGGGTAGTTGGTGTAGACGCCCATCGTCCGCACGGTCTGCAGCGTCTCTTCGGAATCGCCCACCACGGTTCCGCGCGGGTCAATGATCGTCACCCGGCACGTCCCCTCCGCGGCCAGCCTGGCCGCCAGCGGCTGGATGGTCTCGACCGTGGCGGCGCGCCGCAAGGCCTGGACCACGGTCGGTTCCATCAGGCGCGCGGAGGTGGTGAGCGACTGGGTCAGATGCGCCAGGGCCTGCCGTTCCAGGGCGCGGGGGGCCAGCCCCCAGGCGGCGAGGGCGAACACGGCTAAGACGAGGACCGCCAGCGCTTGGATGCGGCGGGCCAGCGAGGGCGGCGGCCGCTTACTCATTCACCATGAACCGGTAGCCGGCGTTCTTCACGGTCTTGATGCGGAGCCCGATCCGCTTCAGCTTTCGGCGCAGCTGGCTGACGTGCAGGTCCACGGTGCGGGTTTCGATCTCCATCGCGCGCTCATAGCCCCACACTTTGTCCAGCAAGGCGTCCCGGCTCAGCACGCGGCCGTTCGCCTCGATGAGGGTCTTGAGCAGGTCGAATTCCTTCGGGGTGAGCTCCACCGGTTTGCCGCCGAGCGCGACCACGTGTTTGCCCCAGTCCGCCCGCAGCTCGTCCAACTGGAAGACGTCCGCGGCGGGGGCGGGGGGCGCGCGCCGCAGGAGGGCTTTGATGCGCGCCAGCAGTTCCCGCGGGCTGAAGGGTTTCGTGACGTAGTCATCGGCGCCCATCTCGAGCCCGAGGACTTTGTCCGTTTCGCTGGAGCGGACGGTCAGCATGATGATGGGAATGTGCCGGGTGGCCGTCTCCTGCTTGAGGGTGCGGCAGACCTCGAGCCCCTCCACTTCCGGCAGCATCCAGTCCAGCAGGATGAGGTCGGGCAGCTCCCGTCGGGCGAGCTCCAGCGCCTTGGTCCCGTCGGACGCGACCACGGTCCGGAAGCCGTCCTTCTCGAGGTTGTACCGCACCGCCTCGACGATATTCTTCTCATCATCCACGACGAGGATCTTGGCTTTGCTCATCCCTGGCCCTTCGACTCGCGCCACGGCCTCGGGCCGTGGGCTCGCTCAGGATTCCGCCCCACGATTGGAAGAAAAGATACCCGGGCTCTGTCCGTAGGGTTCCACATTATAACAGAGTCCGTTCTCGGAAGGGCAGCGCAGACAGCGCCCGCAGGGCGGCGGCCACCCCGCCGGCGACCCGAGCCAGAAACGGCACATCGAGGGTCGCGACGGTGTCCGTGGCTTGATGGTAATGGGGATTGCGGAAGAAGGCGGTGTCGCTCACCAGCAGCGCCGGATAGCCGCGGTCCCAAAACGGCGCATGGTCCGAGAGCCGGCTTTCCGGAAAGAACCAGCCGTTGCCGGGCAGCAGGAGCGTTTCAACGGGCAGATCCGGAATCGTGCGCATCGCGCCGGCCACCGCGTCCAGCAGCGCGCGGGAGCGTCGGTTGGCCGCCAGACCGATAAACGTGCCCTCGGCGGGAAACCGCCCCCGCAAGAACGGCGGGTAATGCTGATGCCCCTGCCGCTCCGTGAAGCCGACCATTTCCAGCGAGAGCATCCCCCGCAGCGGGGTGCGGCTGCGGCGCAGGGCCGCCGCATAGTGGCTGCTGCCGACGAGCCCGAGCTCCTCCAGCGCAAAGGCGACAAATTCCACCGCCGGCGGCTGGGGCCAGGCGGCGGCGAGGCGGGAGACTTCGAGCAGGGCGGCCACTCCGCTGGCGTTGTCGTCGGCCCCCGGGCTGCCGGGGACCGTATCCAGATGCGCGCCGACGAGCAGCCGGGGGCCGTCCGGGGTCCCGGGCGGACGGGCGATAAGGTTGACAAACGACCGGCCCATATACGAGAATTCATCCGACAGCACGGTCAGCCCCCACGCCCGCCACTGCTCCAGGACGTACTGCTGTGCCGCCTCCAGGCGCTCGGGGCTTGTCCAGGGGTGCCGCTCACCCTCAAGCCGTTGCAGGTGGTTCCGCAATCGCTCCAGATCCACGGGATCGCCTGATGGGTTCATGGTCGCAGACATTCTAGCACGGGGCAGGGAACGCATGGCATCGACCGCGACGTTTGTCGTCCATGAGCACCACGCCTCGCGGCTGCACTTCGACGTCCGCTTGGAGCTCGACGGCGTCCTGAAGTCCTGGGCCGTGCCCAAGGGGCCGTCGATGAACCCGGCGGAGAAGCGGCTGGCCGTGCTGGTCGACGACCATCCCCTCGACTACGGGACGTTTGAGGGCATCATCCCGACCGGCCGGTATGGGGCGGGCCCGGTGGTGATTTGGGACCATGGCGCTGTCGAGTGGCTGGAGGAGCCGGTCGTGGGCTTGCGCAAGGGCTCGCTGAAATTTCTCCTGCGCGGCCGGCAGCTCCAGGGCGCGTTTGCGCTGGTGAAGCTGCAGGGGCCGCGCAGCACCGGGAAAGAGTGGCTGCTGATGAAAAAGAGCGACGAGCATGCGGATGCCGAGTTTCGGCTGGCGTCGGCGCTCACACCGGCCAAGCGGCAGCGGCTGGCCGAGCGCACGCCGCCCTGCGAGAGCCATTGAGATGGCGCGGACGGACGCCATCGTGCTGGGCGGCGGGATCATTGGCTGCGCGGTAGCCGACGAATTGGCCCGCCACGGCCAGCGCGTCATCATCGTGGAGCGCGGCCGCATCGGTGCCGAAGCGTCCACCGCGGCCGCCGGCATCCTGTCGGCACAGATGGACCTCGAGCAGCCGGGGCCGTTCTTCGAGCTGTGCCAAGCCTCGCGGCGGATGTATGCACGCTGGGTCGAGCAGCTGCAGCGGCGCAGCGGGCTCTCCGTCGGCTACTATGTCGACGGCATTCTCTACATCGCACTGACCGGCCGCGACGAGCAGACAATGGAGCGCCGCCGCCGCTGGCAGCGCACGCTCGGGTTGCGCGTGGAGCGCTGGTCCCGCAAGGACGCCCAGCGGCACGAGCCGGCCCTCGACGGCCGGATACGGTGCGGATTCCATTTTCCGACGGAAGCGCAGGTGGACAACGTCCTGCTCATGCGCGCGTTGGCGGCCGCCTGCCGCAAGGCCGGGGTGGACGTGCGGGAAGAGACCGCGGTCCGCCGGCTGGTCATCCGGGAGCAGGCGGTGCGGGGCATCGAGACCTCCCGCGGTCTGCTCGAAGCGCCCGTCGTGGTGAACTGTCTCGGCAGCTGGGCGAGTCTGACGAGTGTTCCCCCAGTGCCGCTGCCGGTGGAGCCGGCGCGGGGCCAGATGTTCTCGTTCCAGGGGCCCAAGCGATTGCTGCGGCATGCGGTCATGTCGGAGCGGGCCTACGCGGTCCAGCGGCGCGACGGGCAGGTGCTCGTCGGCTCGACGGTCGAGTTCGTGGGGTTCGACAAGCGCCTGACGCTCGAGGGCATGCACGGCATTCTCTCCGGCATCCGCCAGCTGACCAGCGGCCTCGATGCCTGCCCGTTCCTCGAAGCCTGGACCGGTCTGCGCCCGGCGACCCCGGACCGGCTGCCCATCCTGGGGGCGACCACGGTTGAGGGGCTCTACATGGCCGCCGGGCACTTCCGCCACGGCATTCTGCTGGCTCCGGTGACGGCCCAGCTGCTGGCCGAGCTCATCCTCCGCGGCCGGGCGTCGTTCGACCTCGCCCCCTTCTCCCCGGCTCGGTTCCGCTAAAATACCCCTCTGGTATATTGCAATATTTAGTGCGACTCAGGCATACTTTGTCTGTTCTTTCATAGTGCGTACGATGAGAAAGGCAAACCTGTCGTAAGGCAGGGACGCAAAGCTACGGGTCCCCTTGTGAAGGGGATAGCCGAGTTGCCGTTCTGGCAACTCGGCTTTTTGCTTTTCGGCTCGAGGTGACATGCCGAGTTTCCCATCAGGGTACTACTGCGATCCATCGCTCAAGCGACCGACCCCCGGTCGCTTGAACTGTTTTTGGGGTAGGAAAGCGCTTACTTGGAGCCTCGTCCTCCTACGCCTTCGCGGCTGGCTCATCCTCAGCGGCGTCTGCCTGACGTTCACGGCGTTCGCGCCAGCACTGTACGCCGTCTACCGTCCTGAGGAATCAGCTGCTAGCCAGGCGGTTCCCAACCCAGGAGCGGTCCGTCAGGTGAGTCTGCCCGGAACAGAGAGAGCTCAAAAGCCCGCCTTCGCCCCGGGCCAGCTGGTCGTCAAGTACAGAGCCTCGGTGACCGAGTGTGTCCACTGCCTCCTCAAGACCCACACAGCCTTTCAGCAGGCCACAACCGATGCCAGTAATTCGCTCGATGCGCTCAATGCCAAGTACAAGGTGAAGAGCGCCGAGCCCATCTTCCGTACCGAGGCAGAGGAAGCGCGGCTGCTGGCCCGGACCTCCGCAGCCCTGACACAGTACGCCGAGACGAGGACCGCGGCCATCAAGCAGCAGTTTGCCGCTCGGACGAAGCGAATCCCCAGGGACGCTGCCCTACCAGATCTTTCCAGGGTTTATCTTCTCGGGCTTGAGCCAGACGCGGACATCGAGGCCGCCGCGGCCGAGTTTGCCCGCGACCCCCATGTCCAGTACGCCCACCCGAACTACCTCGTGCACGCCCTCTTCGTCCCGAACGACCCCTACTACAGTTCCACCAACTCGTGGGGCCAGGGCTACGATGACCTCTGGGGCCTTAAGAAGCTCCAGGCGGCCTCTGCGTGGAATGTCACTCAAGGCCAGGGGATCACCGTGGCGGTGGTCGACACCGGGGTCGACTACCATCACCAGGACCTTGCCGCCAACATGTGGAAGAACCCCGGTGAGATCCCTGGAAACGGCATCGACGACGACCACAACGGCTTCATCGACGATGTCCGGGGCTGGAGCTTCGTCAGCAATACCAACGACCCGCTCGATGACTTCGGCCACGGGACCCATGTGGCCGGCACGATCGCCGCGGTCGGCAATAACGGCCTTGGCATTATCGGAGTGGCTCCCAAGGCCAAGATCATGCCGGTCAAAGGTCTTGACAGCCAGGGAGGGGGTTATACAGATTGGTTGGCCAACGCGATTCACTATGCAGCGGATAACGGGGCGGATGTCCTGAATAACAGCTGGGGCTGCAACTACTGTCCCTCGGTTCCCCTGTTCGAAGAAGCGGTGCGCTACGCCCATGGTTTGGGAGCCGTGGTGGTGTTTGCCGCCGGGAACGAGAGTCAAGACAGCGTGGAAACGCGTTCGCCTCAAAATCAACCGGAGACCATCGTGGTCTCCGCGTTTGACCAGAACGACCAGAAGACCTACTTCTCCAGCTATGGATTGAAAGTCGATGTCGCGGCTCCCGGCGGCGGGAGCAACGTTCCGCCGCCAGACAGCTCACCAGTTCGAAACATTCTGTCGCTAAAGTCCAGCGTGTGTAATCCAAACATGTGTCCTCCAGAGCTGATCGTCGGAGGCAATTATCTGCGCCAAGCCGGGACCTCCATGGCGACTCCCCATGTGGCGGGCCTCGCTGCGCTCGTGCTGGCCCATCAGCCGACCTTCACCAATGAAGATGTCCGTCATGCCTTACGGCTTTCGGCGGACGATGTGGGAGCTGTCGGCCGAGACCCCGAGGCTGGATTTGGGCGAGTCAATGCGCAACGGGCTTTGCAAACGGATCGGCAGGTCTTCTTACAGAGCCAGGGGTATCGAATCGTGGACACCGTATCTGGGAATGGAGACGGGTGGCTCAACCCGGGTGAGCGGGTTCAGTGCATCGTCACCGTCCAGAACGCATGGCTTCCCACTGGGGCTGCGAAAGCAACGCTCATCAGCGCCGACCCATTCGTCACAGTTCTTACTCCGACCTCTATCTCCATGTGGGCCATGGGGGCTGGAGAGACTCGGGAGTTAACCTTTACATTGCAGGTGACTCCTTCGGCCCCGGATTTACACCACCTTGCGCTTGAGCTCAGACTCACGGGCGATCAGGGATTTGACCGCGTGGAGACTTGGCCCGACATTGGCGTCGTCGCGATTCTTCCCAACCCGCCACCGCCATCGCAGTCCGGTTGGCCGGTGACGTTTCCTGTGCTCAATAAGGAATATCCGCCGGAACCTGCCTCAGTTGTGTTCGTGGATCTCGATGGAGATGGGCGGCAAGAAGTTGTTGTGCCCCTCATGAGCGCCGGTGGAGACGGGGAGTTACGGGTATACGATGATCAAGGCACGCTTCTGCCTGGATGGCCTCAGACATTCGAGGGATACCGACCATTCTCTCCCATCATTGCGGATCTCGATGGCGATGGCAAGAAGGAGATCTTCGTCGGGTATGTCGGCTTCCACCAGGACGGCACGCCCATCAGCGGCTGGCCAAAAGTGCTTGAAAATTGCACGGCCTTGCCCGAGCCGTGGCGACGCATTCGCGTGACGAACATTGTCGATTTAAACCATGATGGCGCTCCGGAGGTTGTGGGTCTTTGGGAAATGGATGAGTTGCTTCAAGGAGACCCATGTTATACGGGTGAGCGCGTGTACCTCTGGGATCGGGCGGGAAATCCTTTGCCGGGTAGCCCGATGCAGCTGCCCGTCACCTATCAGTATTCGGAGTCGCAGGCGTATACCGATGCCCTCACAGCACCCGCCATAGGCGACTTGGATGGTGACGGCGATCTCGAAATCATTGCCTCGGGGATCACCCTCGCCAACGGGCTTACTGCGGCGCATCTCTATGCATGGCATCACACTGGGCAGCCGGTTGACGGCTGGCCTGTGACAGCAGGAGCAGCCCGGATTGACAACGCGTGGTTCACTGACACGCCTTCCATCGGTGATCTCGATGGGGATGGGAAAGATGAGGTCGTCCTCGTCCTGGATAAGACCAACTCCAGCTATTCCAAATGGTCTGGCAAGATTGTCGTCTTCCGAGGGGACGGGACGCCGGTCGCTGGTTGGCCGCAGTCCATCGCGTCACCCGACAACGATAATCTCACCGACACGATTTCCACGTTAGGCGATTTGGACGGTGACAAGCGGCTCGAAATCGTGGTGACGAGTACGCGCATGACGCCTGACTGGAATTGGTCAAACCAAACGGGGCAAGTCTACGTCTTCCGTGCTGATGGCACGCAGATGCAGGGGTGGCCCAAGCCGCTTCCCCGGTTCGCGGTCTGGCGACCTGGAGGCTCGATTGGAGGAATCTCAGGCGGCCTGTGGAATCAACCAGTCCTTGCAGATGTCTCAGGAGACGGTCGCCCGGACGTCGTGCTTCCGCTGTACCACGAGGAATTTCCCAACCTGGCCCGTGCCAGGGCGCTCGGGCGGGTGTTTGCCTGGTCGGCAAACGGTTCGCTGGTTTCTGGCTTCCCGTTTACCCTCCCATCGTTACCAAGCACCTCAGTTACGGTTGGCGATCTGGATCGAGACGGCGACGTCGAGATGGGACTCGTAGAACGCATTAAATATCTTCCTTACCCTACCGGCAACACAGATTTGACCGTCCATATTTGGGATCTCGGACGGCAACTGAACCCGTCTGCCAATGAATGGCAGATGCAGGGTCACGATTCCCAGCGGACGTTTCGGCACACCCGAGCTCTCAGCGTCGAGCAACTCACAGTCAAGCCGAAGTCCTTCAGCCCCAACGGGGATGGGGTGAAGGATACGACCACCCTCACAGGCGGGTTTAATCGCCTCATCGCTTCCGGCAAGCTGAAGATCAAAGCGGCCGATGGGAAGGTCGTCCGGGCGTTCGTCGTCAGCGGCCAGACCGTGCAGAAGGCGTGGGATGGCACGGACAGCACAGGCCAACGGGTGCCGGACGGCACCTACACCGTGATCCTCTCCGGCCAGGTCACCGATGAACCCCGGGATCAGGCGGAAGCGTCCCGCCCGCTGACGGTCGATACGGTCGCGCCCCGCATCCCGCAGCTGACCGATGCGCCGGATCCCTTCCAGCCCGCCCGGGACGGCTCATGCAAGCTCAGCTTTACCCTCTCCGAACCCGCGACCGTCACGCTGCGCATCTACTCCAACTACCAAAACGCAGTCGTTCGCACGCTCCTCTACCTCAGCAAGAAACCTCAGGGCCCCAGTAGCGTTCTCTGGGATGGGAAGAACGATGCTAGGGTACTCGTCCCACCCGGCGTCTACGCCTACAAACTCTCGGCGACAGACGCCGCCGGCAACGCTGCCCCACCGGTCAGCGGGAACGTGACAGTCCAACCGTAGTCTTCCAGTCTCTACACTTTCCCCCCAATGTGAGGCCGCTACAATACTTGACAAAAGAGTCATATTAACGTAGCATTGAAAGTGCGATGAAAATCACCGCGCAAGAAGAGTATGGGTTGCGGTGCCTGCTGCAGCTGGCACGGACACCCCAACACCAGGTGGTCAGCGTCAAGGAGATCGCCACCAAGGAAGGGATGTCGTCCGCCTACGTGGAGAAGCTGCTGCGGGTGCTGGCCAAGGCCGGGCTGGTCCACAGCGCCCGAGGGATCAAGGGGGGGTATGCCTTGAACCGGTCCGCCGCCTCCATTACGCTTGGGGAGGTGGTGCGGGCGCTTGGTACGGTGGAGACCACGAACCACATTTGCAGCGTCTTCACCGGCAACAAGGACGCCTGCGTCCACTTCAGCGATTGCGGCATCCGCTCCGTGTGGTCCGGGCTGACGACCTATATTCAGAACTTCCTCGACCACACGACGCTGGCGAGCCTGCTGGAAAACGAGTATACCGTGTCGGAAGGGATCGCCAAGCGGTTCAGCTAGAACGATTACACAGATTTTGAAAGCAGATTACACAGATAATGAAAAGCGTCCCATCGGTGTAATCATTTCAGAAAGGATAAAGATGACGAAAGAGTCTTCCATCCCGTTGCTGGCCGTCGAGGATCTCCACGTGTCGGTGGAGGGCAAGCCGATCCTCAAGGGCCTGACGTTGACCGTGCGGGCCGGCGAGGTGCACGCCATCATGGGGCCCAACGGCTCCGGCAAAAGCACGCTCTCGTTTTGCCTGATGGGCCACCCGAAGTATCGGATGACCTCGGGTCGCATCGTCTACAAGGGCGAAGACATGCTGGCGTTGTCGCCGGATGAGCGGGCGCGAAAAGGCATCTTTTTGGCGTTCCAGTACCCGACGGCCATCCCCGGGGTGACCATCACCAATTTCCTGCGAGCGGCCCTGCGCGGCGTGCGTGGGCAGGACGTGCCGGTCAAGGAGTTCCGCCAGACGGTCAAGGCGCAGCTGAAGGCGCTGGGCGTGCCGGACGCGTTCATGAATCGCTACGTCAATGATGGCTTCTCCGGCGGCGAGAAGAAGCGGCTGGAGATCCTGCAGATGGCGGTCCTGGCTCCGTCGCTGGCGGTGCTGGATGAGACCGACTCCGGGCTGGATATCGACGCGCTCAAGACGGTGGCGGCCGGCATCAACTCGCAGCGCAGCCCGGAGCGCGGCATTCTGTTGATCACGCACTACCAGCGGCTGTTGAACTACATCAAGCCGGATGTCGTGCACGTGATGGTGGACGGCCGCGTGGTGCGCTCCGGCGGGCCGGAGTTGGCGCTTGAATTGGAATCGAAAGGCTATGAAGGATTCAGACCCGCAGTGGAACCCGTCGGGGTGGAGAAAAGCTGATGTCCAAACCGCAAGTCCACGTCAACGAAGATTACGAGAAGCTCTACGGCTTCCACATGCCGGAGCGGTCGGCCTTCAAGGCGGAGCCTGGGCTCGACCTCGAGAAGGTGAAGCAGATCTCCGGCATGAAGAGCGAGCCGGCCTGGATGCTGCAGAACCGGGTGCGTGCGTTCCAGCATTTCGAGCGCAAGCCGATGCCGACGTGGGCGAACACCGAGCTGCTGAACAGCATCAAGTTCAACAACATTTTCTACTACCTCAAGCCCATGGGGAAGCTGGGGGCGACTTGGGACGAGGTCCCGCCGGAGATCAAGGAGACCTTTGACCGGCTGGGCATCCCCGAGGCGGAGCGCAAGTTTCTCGCCGGCGTCAGCGCCCAGTACGAGTCGGAGTCGGTCTATCACTCCATGCATGAGGATCTGGCGCGCCAGGGCGTCATCTTCCTGGACATGGACAGCGCGCTGAAGCAGCAGCCGGAGCTCGTGCGCCGCTACTTCGGCACCATCATCCCGGCGGGGGACAACAAGTTCGCGGCCCTCAATACGTCGGTCTGGAGCGGCGGCTCGTTCATCTACGTGCCCAAGGGTGTCAAAGTCGAGATGCCCCTGCAGGCCTACTTCCGCATCAACGCCAAGAACATGGGCCAGTTCGAGCGGACCCTGATCATCGCGGATGAGGGTGCTCAGGTCACGTACATCGAAGGCTGTACCGCCCCGACCTACTCCTCCGACTCGCTGCACTCGGCGGTCGTGGAACTCATCGCCCTGCCGCATGCCAAGATCCGCTATGTCACCATCCAGAACTGGTCGAAGAACGTCTACAACCTCGTCACGAAGCGGGCCGTCGCGTATGAAGGGGCCACGGTCGAGTGGCTCGACGGCAACCTGGGCTCCAAGCTGACGATGAAATATCCGGGCGTGTACCTGATGGGCCGCGGCGCGCGCGGCGAGGTGCTGTCGGTGGCCTTCGCCGGCGACGGCCAGCACCAGGACGCCGGGGCGAAGATGGTGCACGCGGCCCCGGACACCTCCTCGGTCATCACGTCCAAGTCGATTTCCAAGGGCAGCGGCCGCACGACCTACCGGGGGCTGGTGAAGGTGCATCCCGGGGCGACCAATTCTAAGTCCACCGTCCGCTGCGATGCCCTGATGCTGAACCCCGAGTCGCGCTCGGACACCTATCCCACGATGGAGATCGATGAGAAGCGCGTCCAGATCGGCCATGAGGCGACCGTGTCCAAGATCGGCGATGAACAGCTCTTCTACGCGATGAGCCGCGGCTTGAGCGAGACGGAGGCGATGAACATGATCGTCAATGGCTTCATCGAGCCGTTCGTCAAGGAGCTGCCGCTCGAGTACGCCGTCGAACTCAACCGCCTCGTCCAGCTCGAGATGGAGGGAGCGGTCGGTTAACGCCCCGCGTCCGCCGTCGCACGCGGCTGGTGGCGCACGGGTGCGTCATCAGCCGTTTTTCTCAACGACACCCATGACCACGACACCGTTCAACATCGCCACGATCGACCAGCTCGCCAAGCGGCTGCACGAGCCCGCCTGGCTCACCGACCTGCGCCGCCGAGCCCTGGCCCGTCACGCGGATCTGCCGTGGCCGCACAAGAGCGATGACATCTGGCGCCGCACGGACGTCTCCTTGCTGGATCCGGCACAGGGGTTCGCCCCGTCCGCTCCGGCCCTGCTGGAGCGGATTCCGTTCGCCGAGGCCCAACTGGCGGCCCTCACCCAGCCACTCGGCGAGGAAACTCTCTTCGTGCGCGCCAACGGCGCGTGGCTGACGCCGCCGCTGCCGTCCTCCGGAGTGGCCGTGGAAGAGCTCTCGCAGGCGGCGCAGACCCACCGCGAGCCGATTCAGCAGGCCATCGAGTCCGACGGCCTGACGGAGGCCGAGCAGAAGCTCTCCAGCCTGAACCTCGCCTTTCACCAGGACGACGTGGTGCTGCGCGTGCCGCCGCAGACGGCCGTCTCGCAGCCGGTCCGGCTGGTGCACGTCTTATCGGCCGGTTCCCAGGAGGCGCTGTTTCCGCTGACCGTGATCACGGTGGGCGCTGGCAGCACGCTGACCCTCATCGACGAATACATCAGCGTGCCGCAGACTCCGATGGGCGGGGCCCACCTCGTCAACGGCCGCATTGAGATCGTGCTCGAACCGGAGGCCTCGCTGCACTACGTCCGGCTGCAGCGCTGGCACGCCACCGCACGGGAGTTTCTGCTGCAGCGGGCGGTGGTGGGGCGGGGGGCCACACTGACGATGGCCAACCTCAACCTGGGGGCCGCGCTCTCGAAGGCCCATCTCGTTACTCGGCTGGCCGGCGAACGGGCCTCGACGAAGCTCTACGGGTTCGTCTTCGGACGCGCCCAGCAGCACATCGACCAGCACACGCTGCAGGACCACCAGGCGCCGAACACGACCTCCGACCTGCAGTTCCGGGCGGCACTCCAGGATACCAGCCGGATGATCTATACCGGATTGATCCGCATCGCGAAGCAGGCGCAGCACACCGAGGCGTTCCAGGCCAACCACAACCTCCTCCTCAGCCAGGGCGCGCAGGCCGAAACAATCCCGATGCTGGAGATTCTGGCCGACGACGTGCAGTGCAAGCATGGGGCGTCCATCGGGCCGATTGATGATGAGCAGGCGTTTTACCTCATGACGCGAGGGATTTCCCGCGAAGCGGCCAATCGGCTGCTCGTCATGGGGTTCGTCGAGCCCATCATTCAGCAGGTGCCGTTTGCCCCGTTGCAGGAGCGGCTGCGGCAGGAGATTGAGGGCGGGCTGCACCAGGCCTGAGACGATGCCCGACGCCTTCGTGACGGTCGCGACGACGACGGAGATCCCGGTGGGGCAGTTCAAGCCCGCCGAGGTGCAGGGCAAGCGCCTGCTCATCTGCCGCACGGCGGACGGCTTTTACGCCGTCGACGACACGTGCACGCATGATGATGGGCCGCTCGCGGACGGCTGGCTCGACGGCAACGCGATTGAATGCCCCCGGCACGGGGCCCGCTTCGACGTGACGACCGGCAAGGTGCTGTGCCTGCCGGCGGCCGTGCCGATCCATTCCTATCCGGTGCGGGTGGAGGGGACCGACGTGCAAGTCAACGTGACAGGCTGACGATGGCACTCGACGTGCGGCGCATCCGATTGGATTTTCCCATCCTGGACCGACGGGTCCATGGCAAGCCGCTGGTGTATCTCGACAATGCGGCGACGAGCCAGAAGCCCCGCCAGGTTATCGACGCGCTGACGGCCTACTACATCCGCTCCAACGCCAACATCCATCGAGGCATCCACGCGCTCGCCGAGGAGGCGACGGCGGCCTATGAGGCGGTGCGGCTGCAGGTCGCACGCTTCATCCATGCGCCGTCCGAGCGCGGTATTGTGTTCACCCGCAACACGACCGAGGCGATCAACCTTTTCGCCCACGCCTGGGGCCGGTCGCGGCTGAAGGCCGGCGACCAGATCCTGCTCTCGGAGATGGAGCACCACTCGAACCTCGTGCCCTGGCAGCTGCTGGCCAAGGCGACCGGAGCGTCGCTGGCGTTCGTGCCGGTGACGGACGACGGGCGATTGGAGCTGGGGAAGCTGGATGCGCTGCTGACGCGCCGGACCAAGCTGGTCGCCCTCACGCACATGTCGAACGTTCTGGGCACCATCAATCCCATCCAGGACATCGTCCAGCGGGCCCATCGCGTCGGGGCGCTGGCCCTCATTGACGCCGCGCAGAGCGCCCCGCACCTGCCGCTGGATGTCCAGCAGCTGGGGGCGGATGCGGTGGCATTCTCCGCCCATAAGATGCTCGGCCCCACCGGGGTCGGGGTCCTCTGGGCCCGCGAGGAACTGCTCGAGGCCATGGAGCCGTTTCTGGGCGGAGGCGAGATGATCTCGGACGTCCAGCTGACGTCGTCGACGTGGAACGAGATTCCCTGGAAGTTCGAGGCTGGCACGCCCAACATCGCCGATGTCATCGCCTTCGGCGAGGCGCTGGCCTACCTGGGACGGCTGGGGATGGACCAGGTCCAAGCCCATGAGCAGGAATTGACGCTCTACGCCTACCGCCGGCTGCGCGAGCAGCCCGACATCACGCTCTACGGCCCGGATCCGCACACCACTCCGCGCGGCGGGGTGGTGTCGTTCAATCTTCAGGGCCTGCATCCGCATGACGTCGGCACGGTCCTGGATGCGGAAGGTGTCGCCATCCGGGCCGGGCATCACTGCGCCAAGCCGCTCATGCGGCGGCTGGGGGTGGCGGCGACGGCCCGGGCCAGCTTCTACATCTATAACACGCTCGAAGAAGTGGACCGGCTGCTCGAGGCACTGCAGGCGGTGCGGTCGTTCTTCAGCAAGAAGACGGCCAAGGTGGGCTCCTGATGGTCATGGAGCAGCTCGACGAGCTGTACCGGGAAGTCATCCTGGACCACTTCAAGAGCCCCACGCACCACGGCGAGCTGCCGGGGGCCCAGGTGCATGTCACCGGGAGCAACCCGCTGTGCGGCGATGAGATGACGTTTCACCTGAAGCTCGATGACGGGCGGCTGAGTGCTATCCGCTTCACCGGCAAAGGATGCGCCATCAGCCAGGCGGCGGCCTCGATGTTGGCCACCCAGCTGGAAGGCAAGAGCGTGGCCCAGGCGGGTGCGTTGATTGACGCGCTGAAGGGCCTCATGCAGGGCAGAGAGCCGGCCGCCGGCGTGGACCTAGGCGACCTGGAAGCGCTGGCCGGGGTGCGGAAGTTCCCCGTCCGGGTCAAATGTGCCGCGCTGTCCTGGAACGTCGTCGAGCAAGGATTGAAACCGCAGCGTCCCGCGCACTCGTAGGAGTCCAGATGGCCGTTACCGAAGAGCAAGTCATGGGAGCCCTGAAGCCCTTGGAAGACCCGGAGCTGCACCTGGGGATCGTGGACCTCGGGCTCATCTACGGGGTGGACGTCAATCCGCAGCCGGACGGCGACGAAGTGAAGCTGACCATGACGTTTACCTCGCCGTTCTGCCCGTATGGGCCGCAGCTCAAAGCCTCGGTGCACCACACGGTGGCCACACTGCCGGGCGTCAAGGCTGCGACCGTGAACATCGTCTTCACACCGCCATGGGATCCGCGGACCATGGCCAGCGAAGAGTGCAAGATCGCCCTCGGCCTCGGTTGGGATCCAGAGGAGGACACTGGTGGTGGACCTGAGATTGAGAACCAGCGCTAACCTCCAACGCGCGATGCCGGCGGTGGCCGGCAAGCGCGTCCTGCAGCTCATCGGCCATACGCCGCTCTTGGCGCTCTCGCGCCTCGAGCGGGAACTGCCCGGGGTGCGCCTGTTCGCCAAGGCGGAGTGGTTCAACCCCGGCGGCTCGGTGAAGGACCGCGCGGCCGCCTCCATCATCGCCGATGCCGAAGCCTCCGGCCGCCTGCGCCGCGGGGTCGCCCTCCTCGATGCTTCCTCCGGCAATACCGCCGTCGCCTACGCCATGCTCGCCGCGGCCAAGGGGTATCGCGCCACGTTGTGTGTGCCGAAGAATGCCAACCCGCAAGTGCTCGGGCTGCTGCGGGCCTACGGGGCCGAGGTGGTCCTGACCGATCCGCTGCAGGGCTCGGACGGGGCCATCCGGGAAGCGCGGCGGCTGGCCGCGGAGAACCCCACGCGCTTCGTGTATCTCGACCAGTACAACAACCCCGCCAACTGGCAGGCGCACGAGCGGACGACCGGCGTCGAAATCTGGGAGCAGACCAAAGGCACCGTGACGCATTTTGTCGCCGGACTCGGCACGACCGGCACCTTTGTCGGCACGACGCGCCGCCTCAAGGCCTTGAACCCGCAGCTGCAAGCCATCGCCGTCCAGCCGGCGAGCGCCTTCCACGGGCTGGAAGGCCTCAAGCATCTGGACTCCTCCATCGTGCCGGGCATTTACGACCCGGCCGCCCCCGATGACACGCTCTTGATCTCGACGGAAGCGGCGTATGACGCCGCGCGCCGGCTCGCCGAGCAGGAAGGGCTGGTCGTCGGGCCTTCGTCCGGTGCGGCCTTGGCGGCGAGCCTGCAGCTGGCGCAGCGCCTCGCGTCTGCCGCCGCGGATGCGCCTGCGACTATCGTGATGATGTTCCCGGACTCTGGTGCTCGCTATATCGCGGAAGGACTCTTCGCGTTTCCCGAGATCCCCTAACGTCAAGCCGTTCGACGAACGCACTCCCTGTGCTATGATAGGCACTGCCATCATGCGACGTCTGCTCTCCGCGTTCGGTTCGCTGGCCATGGCCGTCCTCCTCCTCGTGGCGATTGCCGCCGTCCTGGCCTGGGGCACTATCTACGAGGCCCGGTTCGGCACGGCCGCCGTCCAGCGGTTTGTCTACCATGCCTGGTGGTTCCAGGGGCTGCTGGCGTTCCTCGGCCTCAACCTCACCGTGGCGGCTCTGGCGCGGTATCCGTGGCAGCGTCCGCACGTGCCGTTCGTCCTCGCCCACCTCGGCATCATCCTGATTCTGCTCGGCGGCATCCTGGGCGGCCGCTTCGGGGTCGAAGGCCAGCTGCTCATTCCGGAAGGCGACGCGGAGCGGACGCTGCAGCTGCCGGGCCACGCGCTGATTGTCCGCGAGCGCAACCCGGGCGTGGACCACGTGCTGCGGACCGCCTTTGAAACGACCGCGTGGAACCATGCGCCCGGCTTGGTCGTGCCGCTGCCGCTCCATGGCCGGTCGGTCACGCTGACGGTGGACCAGTACTATCCGGATGCGGCCGCCGAGGAAGAGGTGGGCCACGACGGATCACAGGAGAACCCGGCGATCCAGCTGGCGGTCCGCGACGGCGGGCACGGCGATCGCGCGTGGCTGTTTGCGAACGACCCGGAACGATTCGCCGCCCGCTGGCAGCAGGCCCATCTGCTGTTTCTCCAGGCGGACACGGCGGAAGAACTGCAGCCGCTGCTGGCGGCTCCGGCAGATGTCCCGGCGCGGGGCGCGTTGGCGATTGAGCTGACCGGCCTGGGCGTGCAGCGTAGCATCCCGGTGCCTGACCAGCCGGGCGCGGTCGTGGCGCTCGATGGCACGCCCTACCGCGTGATGTTCAAGGACTACTTCTCCGACCTGGCGATTACCGAGCAAGGGCTGGTGAACCGTTCGGATGAGCCGCGCAACCCCGCCGTGTCGTTCATCCTCAGCGGGCCGGAAGGCGACGACCCGTACCTCCTCTTTGCGCTGCATCCAGACTTCCAGGACGTGCACGGCATCCGCCACACGATCCCGGCGCGCATCCGGTTCCGGCATCCCGCGGCGGCCGACCTGCCGCCGGACGCCGTCGTGGTCATCCGGACCCCGGAAGGCGGGCTGGCGGCGGTCATGACCGACACCGCCGGGGCGCGCACGCCGATTGCTCCGCTTGAGACCGGCCGCGCATACCGCCACCCCTCGCTGGGCTATGAGGTCGAGGTGGCCGCGTATGCGCCCCGGGCCGTGCGCCGGCGGCGGTTCGTCAACCGGAGCGACGACGTGCGCGCGGAAGCGATCCACGTGGTGGCCCGCGAAGGCGGACAATCCGCCGAGGCGTGGCTCCCGGCCGGAGACCCCGCCCGGGCGGCCCCCCGCCCCCGCCCCCCCCCGCCGTCCCACTCTCCCCCCCCCCCG
>Ga0080064_1000842_pt1 | contig 72884 bp, 66 predicted proteins | sample Subgrocontami54m_FD_69260 | JGI IMG/M metagenome (GOLD analysis project Ga0080064, IMG submission 69260) | Subsurface groundwater microbial communities from S. Glens Falls, New York, USA - GMW46 contaminated, 5.4 m (SPADES assembly) (version 2) ...
TTTCCGGGGTGAGTGCCTGGCTCACGCTCGGCCAGACTTTCACCGGGATGAACCTCGCCGGCGCCGTGGTCACCATGGCGGGAATCGCCTGGGCGCAGTACGGCGGGGCGCGCCCGCCGCCGCGGGAGGCGGCGCAGCCCGACCCGGGATAGAATCCGCCGCCTTTGCTTCCGAGGAATCACCCATGTCCGGCAGCCACGCCCACATCGATCCATCGAACAAGAAGATCGCGCTGCTGATCGCGGTGCTCGCACTCGCGCTGGCGCTCTCGGAAACACTCGGCAAGTCAGCGCAGACGAACGCGCTCGGCTACAACATCGAGGCCACGAACCTGTGGGCCTTCTTCCAGGCGAAGACCATCCGCCAGACGACGATGCGAACCGCCGCCGAGCAGCTCGAGGCGCAATTCGCCGGCGAGGCGCCCGCGCCGGTGAAACTGCAGGTCCAGAAATGGAAGGACACCGCGGAGCGCTACCAGTCCGAGCCCGAGACGCAGGAAGGCCGCAAGGAACTCGCCGCGCGGGCGAAGGCGGCGGAAAAAAAGCGCGACCTCTCGCTCGCCGCCTACCACCACTACGAACTCGCCTCGGCAGCGATGCAGATCGCGATCGTGCTCGCCTCCGCGGAGATCATCACCGGCGTCGTGGCGCTCGTGTGGATCGCCGCGCGCCTGGGCACGCTGGGAATCGTCTTCGGCGTGATCGGGTTCTGGTTCCCGACCGCGGTGCGCCTGTTCTAGACGCGCCTCAGAGATAGCGCTGCCGCCCGCCGGCGCGCGCGCCGGCGGCGAGCGCCGCGTCGGAGACGAACGGGTTGTTCGCGCGCTCCTCGCCGAAGGTCGACATCGGCCCGTGGCCCGGCACGAAGGCGACATCGTCGCCGAGCGGCCAGAGCTGCGTCGTGATCGAGCGCAGCAGCGTCTCCAGGTCGCCGCGCGGGAAATCGGTGCGGCCGATCGAACCGGCAAAAAGCACGTCGCCTACGAGAGCGAGGCGCTCCTTCGGTGCAAAGAAGATGACGTGGCCGGGCGTATGCCCTGGGCAGTGACGCACTTCGAGCGTCACCTCGCCGAAGCGCACTTCGTCGCCGCCCTCCAGCCAGCGATCGGGTTCGAATCCCTCCACGCCGGGCAGACCGAAATTCGATCCCTGCAACTCGAGCTGCTCGAGCCAGAAGCTCTCCTCGCGCTGCGGGCCTTCCACCGGCACGCCGGTGCGGCGCCGAAGCTCCGCGGTGCCGCCGCAATGATCGATGTGACCGTGGGTCAGCAGGATTTTGTCGAGGCTCGCGCCGGATCGGCGCAACGCGCCCAGCACCTCTTCCAGGTCGCCGCCGGGATCGACGATCGCGGCGCGATTGCTTCGCTCGCAGACGAGCAGCGAGCAGTTCTGCTGGAACGGCGTGACGGGAATGATGCCGAGTTTCATGGCCCGAATTCTACGGGCAGAATCCGCGCGCCGGTTTTCCAGGGCAGGTCACGCAGGTCCATTTCCGCGGTTGCTTCCCGGCGTTCCGGCAGGCGGGCGAAAACCCTTTGGAGGCCACGTCACGGAAGGCAATTCATCATGGCAACCCGAACCGTCAAGTGGTTCAACGACGCGAAAGGCGACGGCTTCGTCACAGGATAAGATTGAGGTGTTCCGGACGATCCCGTCCGTTCGACCCGCACAGGAGACGACCATGGCCAAGGCCTACTGGATTTCATGCTACCGCACGATCAAGGACCCCGACGCCGTCGCGGCCTACGCGAAGCTCGCCGGCCCGGCGCTGCAGGCCGCGGGAGGGCGCGCGCTCGCGCGCGGCATGCCGGCGATGACCTACGAGGCGGGCCAGAACCTGCGCACGGTCCTGGTCGAATTCGACAGCGTGGCGCAGGCCATCGCGGCGCACGACGGTCCCGCCTATCAGGAAGCGCTGCGCGTGTTCGGCGACGCCGCGGTGCGCGACCTGCGCATCGTCGAAGGCATCGCCTGAGAATGGACGAACTGCTCCACGAGGTGCGTGACGGCGTCGCGTACCTGACTTTCAACCGGCCTCAGGCGAGAAACGCCCTCACCTTCGCGATGTACGACCGCCTCGCGGCGATCTGCGCGCAGGCGAACGGCGACCCATCGATGCGCGCGATGGTGCTCACGGGCGCGGGCGACAAGGCCTTCGCCGCCGGCACCGACATCTCGCAGTTCCGCGCTTTCGACAAGGATCAGGACGCGCTCGACTACGAAGCGCGCATCGACCGCTCGCTCGGCGCTCTCGAGCGGTGCCGCGTGCCGACCATCGCTGCAATCCAGGGCGCGTGCACCGGCGGCGGCGCGGGCATCGCGGCGTGCTGCGATCTGCGAATCGCCGCGAAAGGCGCGCGCTTCGGATTTCCCGTGGCGCGAACGCTCGGCAACTGCCTGTCGATGCAGAACTACGCGCGCCTTGCGGCGCTTCTCGGCCCGGCGCGCGTCAAGGACATCATTTTCAAGGCGAGACTGATCGAGGCCGAGGAAGCGCTCGCGATCGGCCTCGTCGGCGAGCTGCTCGAGGACGGCGCGGCGCTCATGAAGCGCGCAGAGGAACTGGCGCGCCAGATCGCGGGCCACGCGCCGCTCACGCTGCAGGCGACCAAGGAAGCGCTCTACCGCCTGCGCCCGAGAATCGCGCACGGCGAAGGCGACGATCTCGTCCTCATGTGCTACCTGAGCGAGGATTTCCGCGAAGGAATGACCGCTTTCCTCGACAAGCGCAAACCGGTCTGGAAAGGGAAATAGCGCGCTAGGTCTCGGGCGGCACGAACACCATCCACGAAACCCCGAAGCGGTCGGCGACCATGCCGAAGCTCGGCGAAAAGAAGGTCTCGCCGAGCGGCATCTGCACCTGACCGCCATCGGCGAGCGCAGCGAAGAGCTTTGTCGCGCTCGCCTCGTCCGCAGGCGTGAGGCAGAGCGAGAAACCCTGGAAACCGGGTGTTCCCTGGCAGCGGCCGTCGGATGCCATCACTTCGGTCTCGCCGATGCGGAAGCTCGCGTGCATCACCTTGTTCTCGGAACCTGGCGGCAGCATCCCGGGGGCCGGCGGTTCCGGGCTGTCCTTGTTGCGCATCACCCTGTTCAACTCGGCGCCGAGCGCCTTGCGGTAGAACTCGAGCGCCTCTTCGCAGCGCCCTTCGAAGAAAAGATACGCCTGTGCTTTCATGACCCCCCTCGTCGAAAGATTACCGCGCCTGGTGCGATCGGCGAATCGGCCTCAGGCGAGCGTGCTGCGAAGCACAAACGGCGCCATTGCCGCGCGCAGGTCGTCGGGAATGGGCAGCGCGCGGTAGGTCTCGAGCGACATCATGGATCGCATATTGCGCGCGCGGATGCGCTCCTCGCCGGCAATCCGGCCGCGGATCGCGAGATCGAGCGAGGCGCGCCCGATTCTCGCCACCGCCAGTTCGAGCACCAGGCGTTCGCCGATCCGGCAGGGTTTCAGGAACTCGCACTGCGTGTGAACGATCGGGAAGCCGTAGCGGCGCTGCATGTGCATGGTGTCGAACGGCAGCGCGAGCGCGTTCGCGAACCAGTCCTCGACCGCCGAGTTGATCATGTCGAAATAGCGCGGGAAGTGCACGATTCCGCCCGGGTCGCAGTGCGAAAAGCGGATCGGGTACTCGGTCGGGAAATCGCGCGCTGCCCCGCCGTCCGGCATGGGCAATCGCGCGAGGCCCCCGCCGCCCATGAGGTGCGGCGCGATCCTGGCGCGCAGCGAATCGGGAATCGGCACCGCGCGCAGCGTCGCCAGGGACACCAGCGCGATCAGGTGCCGCACCCGCAGGCGTTCTTCTCCCCCCACCGTGCCCGAGACGAGAAATTCGACCGCGCTGCGTCCGAGGCGCGCGACCGTGATCCCGAGTTCGAGCACGTCCCCGACGCGGCTCGGCCTGAAGAAATCGCACAGCGTGTTGACCGTGGGAAAGCCGATGTCGTCCCGCCGCAGGCGCGTTTCGAGATTCGGCTCGATCGCCGAGTCGAACCAGTGCTCGATCGCCTCGTACACCATCTCGAAGTAGTGCGGGAAATAGACGATGCCGCCGGGGTCGCAGTGCGAAAAGCGGATCGCCTGGCGGTGGACGAAGGGTCTCATCGAATCGGCCGCGTTCGGGCGCGCGAGTACAGCCCTTTCTTGGCCGGGATATGGCCGCCGACTGCGCCGGCGCCGAATACGCAGATCCGCATTCCCAATGCTTTCGTCACCTGGAGGGGCCGATTCTAGCCGCCGGCCCCGCCGGGCCGAGAGCGCCGGGTTCACGCAACGCACGTTCCCTCGCGCCCGCAGTGAGTACACTTCGACTCCCATGCGTCTCCCGAACGGATTGTCGGCACCGAGCGGACGAATGAACGCTGCCGCGACCGCAGCGCACCCGCCGCCGATTGATACTGCGCGTACTCGCGCGCTGCTGCGAAAGTCGAACGCCCTCTCGGCAGCGTTCCTTCGCCGCCGCGGCGCGGTTCTCGGCTTGTCGCTGATTTCGCTCGTCGCGATCGCGATCGCCGATCTGTCCACCGGGTACGAACTCGCCCTGTCGCTGCTGTACATCGGGCCGGTCGTCGCTTCCACCTGGGCCTTCGGCCTGCGGGCCGGGGTCGCGGTTTCGCTGCTCGCCACGGCGGCATGGATCGCAACAGATGCGCTTGCCGAGCACCACTACTCGCTTCCGGTCTACCGGTACTGGGAGGGGTTCATCCGGCTCGCCACGTTCCTGCTGTTCGCGGGCATCGTGGATCGCCTCAAGGAAGCGCTGGCCCGCTCCGACGATCGCATGATCAAGGTGCTCGAAGGCCTCGACGCCGCGGTCTGCGTCATCGATCCTGCCGCGGGATCGATCCTGTACCGCAACCGGCCATTCGATGTCGCGTTTCCCGGCGAGATGCGCGGCGAAGCGGCGCAGCGTTTTCTCGAGGCCGGCGTCGGTGCGGGATCCGCCGAACAGGGCGAGGAACTTTCTTTCGCGGAGCGCTGGTTTCTGGTTCGCGCGCGCTGGCTGAACTGGATCGACGAGCGACCGGTCCTGCTCTTGAGCGCGACCGACGTTACCGCGCGGCGCGAGGCCGAGGCGTTGAACCGGGAGCAGGAAGCGCGCCTTCAGGCCACGGCGCGCCTCGTCGCAGTCGGGGAAATTGCCAGTTCGATCGCACACGAACTGAACCAGCCGCTGGCGGCGATCGCGAGCTATGTCCTGGGGTGCCTGCGCCGGCTGCGCGCCGGCGCGGCCGATCCCCGGGCGCTCGCGGGCGCGCTCGAGCAGGCGGGCGAGCAGGCCGAGCGCGCCGGGCAGATCATCCGCCGCGTGCGCGATTTCGTTCGCGCCCGCCAGCCCGCGCTTGCCGCGCTCGACCTGAACTCCGTGGTCGAGCGCGCGGCGGCGGCGCTCGCGCACGACGGCGAGCGTGCCGAGACGCGCGTGACGCTGCACCTCGCGCCGGACCTTCCGCAGGCGCAGGCGGATGCACTGATGCTCGAACAAGTGATCCTGAACCTCGCGCGCAATGCGATTGACGCGATGCACGGCGCAGGCGGATCCGGAACCAAGGTCGACATCGTCACCGCGTGCGCCGGGCCGGACACGCTGCAGGTCACGGTCGCGGACCGCGGGCCGGGAATCGCCGAGGAAATGCAGGGGCGGCTCTTCGAGCCGTTCTGCAGCACCAAACCCGAGGGAATGGGGCTCGGGCTCAACATCTGCCGATCGATCGTGGAGTTCCACGGCGGACACCTCTGGAACTCGCAGCGCGAAGGCGGGGGCGCCGAATTTCACTTCACGCTGCGCATCGCTGAGCCCGACCGATGAGCGAGAGCGCGAGATTCGTCCACATCGTGGACGACGACGCCGCGGTCCGGGACGCCCTGCGCTGGCTGCTCGAGGGCGAAGGGCTCGTCGCCCGCACCTATGCGAGCGCCGAGGACTTCCTCGCGCGGTACTCGAGCGAATTTCCGGGATGCGCGATCGTCGATCTGCGAATGCCGGGCATGTCGGGGCTCGAGCTGCAGGAAGCGCTCGCGCGCCGCAAGCTGCGGCTGCCGCTCATATTCGTGACCGCGCACGGCGACGTGCCGCAGGCGGTGGTCGCGATGCGGCGCGGCGCCGTGGACTTCGTCGAAAAACCGTTCACCGACGAGCGCCTGGTCGATGCCGTGCAACGCGCGCTTGCCCCGCGATCGCACCGCGCCGCGGGCGAAGAGACCGAACCGGCGGTCGTGCGCTCGCGCGCCGCCGCCCTGAGTCCGCGCGAGCGTGACGTGCTCGCGGCCGTGGTCGAAGGGAAATCGAGCAAGGCGATCGCCGCCGAGTTTGGCATCGCGCTCAAGACCGTGGAAGCGCATCGCGCCCGAATCATGACCAAGCTCGGCACGCCGTCGGTTGCCGCACTGGTCCGCGTCGTGGTGCAGCACGGCCTGATCGAGCCCCCCGCCTCCGCAGACTAGGGGTTTCCCCCTCATGACGCCGCCGGCCCGCCGCGGCAGTATCTGCCGTCGCTCGAACGGGTACGGACATGATTCAACCCATCATTTACGGCATCGACCGGCTGAGCCGCGCGGTCGGACATACGTTCGCCTGGAGCGTCGTGATCCTGATCGCGGGGACCTGCTACGAGGTCTTCATGCGCTACGCGCTGAACGACCCGACGAGTTGGGCATTCGATTTCAGCTACATCTGCTACGGCGGGCTGTTCTTCATGGCCGGCGCGTACGCGTTGTCGCGCGGGGCGCACGTGCGCTGCGACGTCTTCTACCGCTTGCTGTCGGTGCGCCACCAGGCATCGGTCGATCTCGTGCTGTACGTGCTGTTTTTCTTCCCGGGAGTCCTCGCGCTCGTGTTCTCGGGCTGGGACGACGGCACCGAGTCGATGAGGATCCTGGAGTCGAGCGTGAACAGCCCGGCGGGCGTGCCGATCTGGCCGATGAAAATGCTGGTGCCGTTCGGCGCCACGCTGCTCGCGCTGCAGGGCATCGCCGAGATGCTTCGCTGCGTGGTGTGCCTGCACGAGAACGCCTGGCCGCCGCGGCTGCATGATGCCGAGGAACTCGAACTGCAGCTGATCGAGCAGCACGCCGCGAAGATCGCGGCGCGGAACGCGATGCCGGCACCTGCCGTGGAGGCGCGATGAGCGGCCCGGTGCTCGCCATGGTGATGCTGGGCATTTTCGTCTTCGTGATCATGATCGGGTTCCCGGTCGCGTTCACCCTGATGGCCATGGGAATCATGTTCGGCTACTACGCCTACCACCAGCCGAACCAGCACCTGTTCGACAACCGCGTCTTCGACCTGCTCACGCAGAACACCTTCAGCGTGATGAGCAACGACGCGCTGGTTTCGATCCCGCTGTTCCTGATGATGGGCTACGTCATCGAGCGGGCGAACGTCCTCGACCGCCTGTTCCTGAGCCTGCAGATCGCGGCGCGCCGGATCCCGGGGTCGCTTGCGGTGGCGACGCTGCTCACCTGCGCCCTGTTCGCCACCGCGACCGGCATCGTCGGCGCCGTGGTCACTCTCATGGGGCTGCTCGCGTTTCCGCAGATGTTGAAGGCCGGCTACGACGTCCGTCTCGCTTCGGGCGTGACCTGTGCCGGCGGCTGCCTCGGCATCCTGATCCCGCCCTCGATCATGCTGATCGTGTACGCGGCGGCCTCCAGCGTCTCGGTGGTGCGGCTGTACGCCGCGGCGCTGATTCCCGGCTTGCTGCTCGCGGGCCTTTACGTCGTGTACGTGGTGGCGCTTGCGATGGCGAAACCCAACCTCGCGCCGCGCATGCCGAAGTCCGAGTCGCACGAATCCGTGCTGCAGATCCTGTGGATGCTCGTGACCTCCTTCTTTCCACTCGTCGTGCTGATGCTCTCCGTGCTGGGCGCGATCTTCTTCGGCGTCGCGACACCGACCGAAGCCGCCTCCGTCGGCGCCTTCGGCGCGCTGGCGCTCGCCGCGGGCTACCGCTCGCTCAGCTGGAAGGGACTCAAGGAATCCATCTACCTCACTGCACGGACTTCCGCGATGGTGTGCTTTCTGTTCGTCGGTTCGTCGACCTTCGCCTCGATCTTCGCCTACCTCGGCGGCGACGTCATGATCAAGAATTTCGTGCTCGGCCTGCAGCTCTCGCCGCTCGCTTTCCTGATCGTCGCGCAGATCATCATTTTCCTGCTCGGCTGGCCGCTCGAGTGGACCGAGATCATCGTGATCTTCATTCCGATCTTCCTGCCGCTACTGCCGCATTTCCAGATCGATCCGCTGTTTTTCGGCGTGCTGGTGGCGCTCAACCTGCAGACCGCGTTCCTCTCCCCGCCCATGGCCATGGCCTGCTACTACCTCAAGGGCATTGCGCCGCCGAAGGTCACGCTGGTGCAGATTTTCGACGGCTGCTACCCCTTCCTCGGCTTGATCGTGCTGTCGATGGTGCTGGTGTATGCCTTCCCGGCGCTCGTGTACTGGCTCCCGACGCTGTTCTACGGAATTCGATAACGACCGCCGCGTCGTCAGGGAGATCATCGTGCGCTTCAATCTGCTCGTTGGCCTGGTTGCCGTGGCACTGTTCGTCGGATATTTCCTGCCCATCGTGATCAAGCTGAAGGACCTTCCGCTGTCGATCGTTCTCCTCGGCGGCATCGCCCTCGTCTTCGTCGAATTCTGGGAATCGCTGCGCGACTGAGTCGCGGCCCTCGTAGCGGGCGCATAATGCCCGCCAGGAGCCGAACATGCGATTTCCCTACGCGCACGCCTCGCACGCGGACTGGTCCCGCGCGCTCGCGACCTGCCTGGCCGAGCTCGACTCGCAGTCGAAGCTCGACGATTGCGTGCGCGAGCCGAATCTCGGATTTGCCTACTTCACCGACGAGTTTCAGGGGCACGCGCCGGACATCCTCGCCGGACTGAGAGCGCACACCGGCATCGAGCACTGGATCGGAGCGAGCGGCGCCGGCATCTGCGCGACCGGCATCGAGTATCCGGAGGGACCGGCGCTCGCGGTCATGCTCGGGCGCTTCGAGCCCGGCAGTTTCAGCGTGTTCTCCGGAGTACAGCGCCCGCCCGCGCTCGGCACCCGCACGCCGAGCGGTGCGTCGGCCGCCCACACGGCGCTGGTGCATGCCGATCCGTATACCCCCGAATTGCCCGACCTGATCGTCGACATGGCCGAGAAAGTCGAAAGCAACTACCTCTTCGGCGGACTCGCCTGTGGCGAGGGCGCATGCACGCTGATCGCGGACCAGGCGCTGCACGGCGGGCTTTCCGGCGTCGTGTTCGCGGGCGACGTCGGGCTGGTCTCGCGCGTCTCCCAGGGCTGCTATCCGTTCGGCGCCGAACGCAAGGTGACGCGCGCCGAGGACAACGTCATCTACGAAATCGACGGCGAACAGGCGTTCGAGGTCATGCTCCGGGACGCCGGGATTCCCGAGCGCGTCGTTCACGGCGGTCCCGGGGAATTGCGCACCGCGCTCAATGCGCTCGCGCGGCGCGGCCTGTTCGTCGGCATCACGCCGCCCGCGCCCGGCGCCTACCGCGAGCGCACCCCCGTGTCGGACTACGTCGTTCGCCACGTCGTCGCGGTGGATCCGGGGGAAGGCGCGATTTCGATCGCCGCCCCGGTCGCGGCGGGCACGCGGATCGCGTTCTGCTCGCGCGACCAGTTCGCCGCGCGCAAGGACCTGGTGCGGATCTGCACCCAGATCCGAGAGCACCTCGAAGATGGCGGCGAGGCCGGCGGCGCTCCGATCGAGGCAAAGGGTGCGGTGTACGTCTCATGCAACGGCCGCGGCCGGCACCTGTTCGGCACGCAAAGCGAGGAACTGAAAATCATCCAGCAGCGGCTGGGCGACGTGCCGCTGGTGGGGTTTTTCGCCAACGGCGAGATCGGCGACCGGAACCTGTACGGATTCACCGGCGTCCTGACGGTGTTCTATTGACCGTCGCGAGGTCGAGCGCCTGCGGATTCCGCGCGGCGCGCCCGATTTTTTCCGGCCCTCCGATCCGCGCTAGCATCGACGCTTCCCACTGCTCGAACCGGCCTTCGCCATGACCCAGCTGCACGATCCCACCGCCGGAACCGTGAGCCCTCAGGCCTGGTCCCGCGTCACGCCGACAGACGCAGATCCGATCGAAACCCGCGAGTGGCTCGAGGCGTTCGATTCGCTCGTGGAATCCGCGGGTCCGGAACGCGCGACCTTCGTTCTGCGAAAGCTCCTGGAACGCGCCCGCCGCCGGCGCGTTCCCATGCCGCCGGTGCTGAACACGCCTTACCGCAACACCATCGACCTCGCCGACCAGCCGCAGTACCCGGGCAACCTGGACATCGAGCAGCGCCTGAACGCGCTCGTTCGCTGGAACGCACTCGCGATGGTGGTGCGCGCGAACCGCGACAACCCGGAACTCGGCGGACATCTCGCCACCTTCGCCTCCTGCGCCGAACTGTTCGAGGTCGGGTTCAACCATTTCTTCCGAGCCGGGCCATCGGGCGACCTGGTGTACTTCCAACCCCACGCTGCGCCCGGGGTGTATGCGCGCGCCTTTCTGGAGGGCGCGCTGACCGAGGAACACCTCGCCAATTTCCGCCGCGAAACCGGCGGTCGCGGGCTTTCTTCCTACTGCCATCCGTGGCTGATGCCGGAATTCTGGCAGTTCCCGACCGGCTCGATGGGGCTTGGGCCGCTCCAGGCGATCTACCAGGCACGCTTCATGCGCTACCTCGCCAACCGCGGCCGCCTGCCCACTGCCGGGCGCAAGGTCTGGGCGTTCATCGGCGACGGCGAAATGGACGAGCCCGAATCGCTCGCCGGGCTGTCGCTCGCCGCGCGCGAGGGTCTGGACAACCTCGTGTTCGTCGTCAATTGCAATCTGCAGCGGCTCGACGGGCCGGTGCGCGGCAACGGCTCGATCATCCAGGAACTCGAGGGCCTGTTCGCCGGCGCCGGCTGGAACGTGATCAAGCTGCTCTGGGGCACCGACTGGGACACGCTGTTTGCGCGCGACACCGAGGGCGTGATCGTGAAGCGGCTGCACGAAACCGTGGACGGCGAACTGCAGAAATACGCGGCGACCGACGGCCGCTTCAACCGCGAGCACTTCTTCAACAAGTATCCCGAGCTGCAGGCGCTGGTCGCGCACCTGTCGGACGAAGACATCGACCGGCTGCATCGCGGCGGGCACGACCCGCTGAAGATTTACGCCGCGTACAGCGCGGCGGTGGCGCACCGGGGACAGCCGACCGTGGTGCTCGCACAGACCAAGAAGGGCTACGGCATGGGCCACTGGGGCCAGGGCCGGATGGGCTCGCATCAGCAGAAGAAACTCGAAGACGATGCGCTGCTCGCGTTCCGCGACCGGTTCGCGCTGCCGCTCGCGGACGACGAGGTCCACGCGCTGCGTTTCTGCCGGCCGCCCGAGACGAGCCCCGAGATGAAGTACCTGCACGAGCGGCGCGCGGAGCTCGGCGGATACCTGCCGCGGCGCACCTCGACCGCGCCCGGGATCGCGGTCCCGAGACTCGCGAGCTTCGCCAAGTTCCTCGAAGGCACGCACGGCCGCGAGCAGTCCACCACCATGGTGTTCGTGCAACTGCTGTCGCAACTGCTGCGCGACGAGACGGTGGGCGGCTGCGTCGTGCCGATCGTCGCCGACGAAGCGCGCACCTTCGGCATGCAGACGCTGTTTCGCCAGGTCGCGATCTACTCCTCGGTCGGCCAGCTCTACGAGCCCGAGGACCGGGACGAACTGCTCTACTACAAGGAGGCGACCGGAGGGCAGATTCTCGAGGAAGGCATCACCGAGGCCGGCGCGATGAGTTCCTGGATCGCGGCGGCCACCGCGTACAGCGCGCACGGCGTGCCGATGCTGCCGTTCTACATCTTCTACTCGATGTTCGGATTCCAGCGCATCAGCGACCTCATCTGGGCGGCGGCCGATTCGCGCTCGCGCGGCTTCCTGCTCGGCGCGACCGCCGGCCGCACCACGCTTTCGGGAGAGGGATTGCAGCACCAGGACGGCTCGAGCCACCTCGTCGCGGCAACGGTCCCCAACTGCCGCGCCTACGATCCGTGCTTCGCCCACGAACTGGCGGTGATCCTGCGCGAAGGCGTCCGCCGCATGCTCGAGGCGCAGGAAGATGTCTTCTACTACGTCACGGTGATGAACGAGAACTACCCGCACCCGGCGATGGAAAATGGGACCGAGGAGGCAATCCTGCGGGGCCTGTACCGGATCAAGGCGAGCAAGCGCGTGCAACTGCGGCTGCTCGGCAGCGGCGCAATTCTCCGCGAGTGCCTCGCGGCGGCCGAACTGCTCGAACGCGAGCACGGAATCTCGGCGGAGGTCTGGAGCGTGACGAGCTGGAGCGAGCTGCGGCGCGATGGGCGCGCATCGGATGCGGCTGGAAAAACCGGCTGGATCGGCCGGTGCCTCGCCGGTTCGGATGCCCCGGTGATCGCAGCGAGCGACTACGTGAGTGCGCTGGCAGACCTGATTCGCCCGTGGGTACCCGGAAAAATGGTTTCGCTCGGCACCGACGATTTCGGCCGCAGCGACACGCGCGCCGCGCTTCGGGAGTACTTCGGGGTCAGTGCCGCGGGCATCGTGCGCGCGGCGCTCGCCGCGCTTTCCTAGTCGAGTCGGAAAGGCGGTGCTTCGCCGTCCCGAAAGTCAAACCGTCGTGCGAACGGCCGATGTTGGCCGGTTTGCGCCTGCGAGTGGATCTGCGGAAATCGCCGCTGAGCGGTCACTCGCACTATGCGCAATCAAATCACTGTCCGATATCAAGAAGGGTATTTCCCAAACAGCGGCCAAGGGGTACAGTCGTCGACTATCAGAACTCCGTTGTCAGATTCACTCCACCCCCTCAACCTTTCCAGGAGGTCATATGCGGCGTCTTGCCTTCGTCGTCTGCGCATTGTTCGCCGGGTTGGTGTCATCGTCCGCGATTGCGCAACGCATCCTCACCGAAACGTTCATGATCCCGGCTGCCGATCCTGGTATTCAGCTGCACGTACGCAACAAGCGGATCGAGGGGCGCGAAACGTTCTCGGCCGAACGCGTCGTGCTGTTCGTGCACGGCGCGACTTACCCGTCCGAAACCGGTTTCGACATCGCTCTCCCGGGCGGATCATGGGTCGAAAATGTCGCGAGGAAGGGATACGACGTCTACGTTGTAGATGTCCGTGGCTACGGCCGCTCCACGCGGCCCGCGGCAATGGATGCGCCACCCGCGGACAATCCACCTTTCGCGACTACTGCAGATGCGGTCAAGGATGTCGGATCAGCGGTCGACTTCATCCTGAAGCGCCGCGGCGTCGCCAAGCTCAATCTCATCGGCTGGTCTTGGGGCACCGCCATCATGGCGGGCTATACGATGGACAACAACGAGAAGGTCAGCAAGCTGGTGCTCTACGCCCCGCTCTGGCATCTCAAGGCGCCGCCGCCGTTCAGCGGTTCGGGTGCGTATCGCACTGTCACGCGCGATCCGGCGCGCCAGCGAGGCGCGCGCGGCATCCCGGCGCAAAGAGTCGAGGAAATCAGCCCGACTGCGTGGTTCGACCAGTGGTGGCAGGGCAATCTTGCGACCGACCCTGTCGGTGCGAAGCAGAATCCGCCCGTGCTGCGTGCACCCAACGGCGTGCTCAAGGATATCGTCGATTATTGGGGTGCCGGAAAGGCAACCTGGGAACCGGAAAAGATCCGCGTCCCGACGCTGTTGATCCTCGCGGAATGGGACCAAGACACCCCGCTCTACATGGCGCAAGAGGTGTTCGCCAAGCTCACCAATGCGCCATATAAGCGCCATGTGGTCATCGGCGAAGGTACGCACGCGGTTGCACTTGAGAAAAACCGAATCCATCTGATGAATCAAGTGCAGAGTTTCCTCGACGAGTAACCGAGACGGGATTCGAACCACTACGGCGGGGGCGGCCGGCGTACGGCCGCTCCTGGCCGCGTGGCGCCGGTTGGGCAAGGGACCTAAACCACCGCATACTCGCCGTTCGGACGCAATGCGGCAAATTTTTCGCACCCAGGGGCTCTGCGCGAACGCGCAGTTATTACGACCTTGGTCTAAGTGCCCTGCCCCTGGTTGCCCGTTAGCCTCACCTAACAAAATCGCATGAGGTTCCTTGGGGATGCTACCGATGGTGTGTGACGCTGCCAGGCGCTGACAAATGGTCGCGCAAGGTGCGGGCGTTAGTGGGTTAAATCGCTGTCAAACTTACGATGGGGAAGGAGACCACGATGCAACTGAAGAAACTGTCCGTGATTCTTTCGATTGGCATTGGTAGCGCGTTCGCCGTGCCTTACTCTGTATGGGCGCAAACAGTGCCGCGATCGTTTGCGGCTTCGCCGGGTGTCTACAAAGTAATCGCTGAAAGCGAACAATATCGCGTCATTGAGGCCACCTGGCAGCCAGGGCAACGCGATGCTTGGCACTCGCATGGATCATTCGTTGCCGGATACAGTCTGACGGGCTGCAAGTCGCGTTTGCATACACCCGACGGGAAATTCACCGAAAATGACTCGGAAGCAGGTCAAGCGCGTATACGGCCGGTGGCGCCGTCTCACTCATTCGAAAACGTAGGTACGACGGTCTGCAAATCGATCCTATTCGAGCCTAAGTAAGGCTACGCCAGAACGCTCATTGCGACGCTGGTGTAACTGTAGTGGTGCGGGCGGGCCCAAAGCGTTGTGGAATTATCGGCCAACGTGGCGGCCCGCCGCGCCGGAAACGGACTGAGCAGCCGTCGTCTCAGCGCAGCGAGGCGTTGATCCTCTGCAGCATCGCCGAGCCCGGGCACAACTCCTTCTCCCCGAGCTTGTTGAACGCCACCGCGTGGGTATTGAGGTTCGCGTGCAGGTCTTCGGCGTCCGGCGCGAGGTACAGCAGCCCGGTCAGCACCTCGCCCTTCGCCGCCGCGCTCGCGATGTGCGTCATGGCGTTGATCTTGTCGTTCGGGTCGTAGTCCCCAGCAAGCTTTCGCAGCTTGATGATCGAGCCGTCGTGCTGCGGCACCTCGATCACGCCGCCCTCCGCGTAGTCCACGGTGATCGCGTCGCGCGAAGGCCAGAAATCGAGCCGGTTCACCACCTCGTTGTGCTCGCGGATGTAGTCGTAGCTCTTGGTCGAGCCGGCGTGGTTGTTGAACGCCACGCAGGGGCTGATCACGTCGATGAACGCGGCGCCCGAGTGCGCGATGGCGGCCTTTACCAGCGGCACCAACTGCTTCTTGTCGCCGGAGAAACTGCGCGCGACGAAGGTGGCGCCCATCAGGAGCGCGAGGCTCACGGTATCCACCGCCGAGTCGGTATTGACTACGCCGCGCTTGGACTTCGAACCGGCATCCGCCGTCGCCGAGAACTGCCCCTTGGTCAACCCGTACACCCCGTTGTTCTCGAGGATGTAGGTCATGTTGACGCCGCGGCGCATGACGTGCGCGAACTGCCCCAGGCCGATCGAGGCCGAGTCGCCGTCGCCCGAGACGCCGATGTAGATGAGATCCCGGTTGGCGAGGTTCGCGCCGGTGAGCACCGAGGGCATGCGACCGTGCACCGTGTTGAAGCCGTGCGAATTCCCCAGGAAATAGTCGGGCGTCTTCGACGAGCAGCCGATCCCCGAGAGCTTGGCGACCCGGTGCGGCTGGATGGCCAGTTCCCAGAACGCCTGGATCAGCGCCGCGGAAATCGAATCGTGACCGCAGCCCGCGCAGAGCGTCGAGACCTTGCCCTCGTAGTCGCGTCGCGTGTACCCGATCGGATTCTTCTGCAGCGTCGGGTGGTGCAGCCGGGGCTTCGCGAGATAGGTCATGCCGCCCTGTCCCTCTTGATCGGTCGCACGTTGAGCGCCGCCGCGATCTGCGCGATCTCGCGGCTGATGAAGCGGGCGGTGATCGGCGTGCCGTCGTAATGCAGGATGGAAACGAGCGACGCCGGATTGATCCCGGCGTCGTTGACGAGCAGCGTTTTCAGCTGCGCGTCCCGGTTCTGCTCGATCACGAACACCCTCGAGTGCGACGCGACGAAATCGTGGATCTCGTCCTGGAAGGGAAAGGCGCGCAGGCGCAGGGCGTTGACGAAAATGCCCTGCGAGGCGAGCGCATCGAGCGCCTCCTGCATCGCGGGCGAGGTCGAGCCATAGTAGATCGCGCCAAAACGCGCCGGCTCGCGCGCCGCGGTGAGCACCGGCTTCGGTACCAGCGCCTTCGCCGATTCGAATTTCTTCAGCAGGCGCTGCATGTTGTAGACGTAATCCGGCCCCGCCTCCGAATACGTCGCGTATGGATTCTTGCTCGTGCCGCGGGTGAAATACGCGCCGCGCGTCGCGTGCGTCCCGGGGTAGGTGCGGAACGGGACCCCGTCGCCGTCCACGTCGAGGTAGCGCCCGAATTCCCTGCCCGCCTCGAGGTCCTCCTCGCTCATCACCTTGCCGCGGTCGTAGCGGCGCGCGTCGTTCCACGCGAACGGCTCGCAGAGCCGCTGGTTCATGCCGATGTCGAGGTCGGTCATGACGAACACCGGCGTCTGCAGCCGGTCGGCGAGGTCGAGCGCGAGCGCCGAGTGCTCGAAACACTCGTGCGGATCCTCGGGAAAGAGCAGCACGTGCTTGGTGTCGCCGTGGGAGGCGTAGGCGCAGGCGAGCAGGTCCGACTGCTGGGTGCGCGTCGGCATGCCGGTCGAGGGCCCGCCGCGCTGCACGTTGATGATGGTGACCGGAATCTCGGCGAAATACGCCAGGCCGATGAATTCGGTCATCAGCGAAACCCCAGGCCCGGAGGTCGCGGTGAAGGCGCGCGCGCCGTTCCAGCCCGCGCCGACCACCATCCCGATCGAAGCGAGTTCGTCCTCGGCCTGGACGATGGCGAACTTGTTCCTGCCGCTCGCCTTGTCGACCCGCAGCCGCGAGCAGTAGCGCTGGAAGGCTTCGGCGAGCGACGAAGACGGCGTGATCGGATACCAGGCGCAGACCGTCGCGCCGCCGTAGACGCAGCCCAGCGCGGCAGCCGCATTGCCGTCGATGAAAATCTTGTCGCCCACCCCGTAGGCGCGCCTCGCGCGCAGGCCGACCGCGTCCTTCAGCTTCGAGCGCGCGTAATCGAGCCCCATCTGGAACGCGTTCAGGTTCGGCTTGAGGAGTTTCTCCTTGCCTTTGTACTGCTCGCCGATCAGCTCCGCGATCACGCCCGGCTCGATGTCGAGCAACGCGGCGAGCGCACCGACGTAGAGGATGTTCTTGAACAACTGCCGCTCGCGCGAGTCGGTGTAGGTCGCGTTGCAGATCTCGGTGAGCGGCATCCCGAGCACATGAATGTCGTCGCGGAACTTCGATTTGGGGAGCGGTTTGGTGTTGTCGTAGAAGACGTAGCCACCGGGCTCGATCTCGCGAATGTCGCCGTCCCAGGTCTGAGGGTTCATCGCCACCATCAGGTCGACGCCGCCGCGCCGGCCGAGCCAGCCGCGCTCGGTGACCCGGACCTCGTACCAGGTCGGCAGCCCCTGGATGTTGGACGGAAAGATGTTGCGCGGCGACACCGGGATGCCCATGCGCAGGAACGATTTCGCGAACAGCTCGTTCGCCGAGGCCGATCCGGAACCGTTGACGTTGGCGAACTTGACGACGAAGTCGTTGATCGCTTCGATTCTTTTCACTGTGCTCATGCCGATCGCCTCGCGCCTACGCTGCCTTGCGGTGGACTGGCCGGCAGCCGGGCCCGGCGTTGGTCATCTCGATGAGGGTTTTCTGCATGTCCCAGGCGCCGGTCGGACAGCGCTCGGCGCACAGCCCGCAGTGCAGGCAGACGTCCTCGTCCTTCACCATCACGCGCAGGGTCTTGAGCGGTTCGGAGACATAGAGATCCTGCGTCAGCGCCTTCGCCGGCGCGTTCAACCGCGCGCGCAGGTCGGTTTCCTCGCCGTTCGGCGTGAACGTGATGCAGTCCATCGGGCAGATGTCGACGCAGGCGTCGCACTCGATGCAGAGCTTTCCGGCGAACACCGTCTGCACGTCGCAATTGAGGCAGCGCTGGGCTTCCTTCCAGGCGGTCGCGGCGTCAAAACCGAGTTCCACCTCGGCCTTCACGTCGCGCAGGGTCTCCTTCACGTCGCGCCAGGGCACCTTGTAGCGCGCGTCGGGATGTACCTCGTTGTCGTAGCTCCACTCGTGGATGCCCATCTTCTGCGAATGCAGGTTGACCTGCGGCGCCGGCCGCTCGGCGGTCGGCTCGTTCGACAGCAGCTTGTCGATCGACACCGCGGCGTCGTGGCCGTGCGCCACCGCCCAGATGATGTTCTTCGGCCCGAAGGCGGAGTCGCCGCCGAAAAGCACGTTCGGCAGGCTCGACTGCATCGTCTTCGCGTCGAGCTTCGGCAGTCCCCACTTGTCGAACTCGATGCCGCAGTCGGGTTCGATCCAGGGGAAGGCGTTTTCCTGCCCGACCGCGACGAGCACGTCGTCGCATTCGAAATGCTGATCGGGTTCGCCCGTGGGCACGAGGTTCCTGCGGCCCTTGGCGTCGTACTCCGCCTTCACCTTCTCGAACACCATTCCCGAGAGCTTGCCCCCGCGCAACGTGAATTCCTTGGGCACCAGGTAATTGAGGATCGGGATGCCTTCGTGCATCGCGTCCTCCTTTTCCCAGGGGCTCGCCTTCATCTCCGCGAACCCCGAACGCACGATCACCTTCACGTCCTCGCCGCCCAGCCGCCGGCTGGTGCGGCAGCAATCCATGGCCGTGTTGCCGCCGCCCAGAACGATGACGCGCCGGCCGATTTTCGAGACGTGCCCGAAGGAAACCGACGACAGCCAGTCGATGCCGATATGGATGTTGGCCGCGGCTTCCTTGCGCCCTGGAACGTCGAGATCGCGGCCGCGCGGTGCGCCGCTGCCGACGAAGATCGCGTCGTAGCCCTCGGTGAGCAGCTGCCTCATCGAATCGATGCGCGTGCCGCTGCGGAATTCGACGCCGAGATCGAGCACGTAGCCGACCTCCTCGTCGATCACTTCCTCGGGCAGCCGGAAGCGCGGAATCTGCGAGCGGATCATGCCGCCGGCCTTCGCGTCGCCGTCGAACACCGTGACGTGGTAGCCGAGCGGCGCGAGATCGCGCGCCACGGTGAGGGAGGCCGGGCCCGCGCCTACGCAGGCGACGCGCTTGCCGTTCTTTCGTTGCGCAGGCTTCGGGAGCCGCGCGCGGATGTCGCCCTTGAGGTCCGCGGCGACGCGCTTCAGGCGGCAGATGGCCACCGGCTCGGCGCTCGGCGCGTTCTGGTCCTCGACCCGCCCGCGCCGGCAGGCGGGTTCGCACGGCCGGTCGCAGGTCCTTCCGAGGATCCCCGGAAAGACGTTCGATTTCCAGTTGACCAGGTAGGCGTCTGAGTAACGCCCAGCGGCGATGAGTCGGATGTATTCGGGGACTGGGGTGTGGGCCGGGCAGGCCCACTGGCAATCAACGACTTTGTGGAAGTAGTCGGGATTCCGGATATCGGTCGGCTGCAACTCCTTGCTCCTTGGAGGCCTCTGTTGAAGCGGACCCCTTCAACGCACCATTTGTGAATTAGTTTACTCGTTGCAATTATGCCCGCAAAGCCTTGATTTTCAAAACCCTACGGGTGGCGTGGCGGGCCGTGTGACAGGGCGCGGGGCGCTCGGAGCGGTTCGCAAGCGCCCGCGCAGTATTGCAGTTCCCCGGTCTCCGCTTTTCGGCGTGAATCTCGCCGGAAAGCGGAGATCATGGGAAAAGCAAACCCGCGCCGATTGCCGCGAACCCTCCGCTCGCCAGCACCGGAGCGGATTTGATTTCCGACCGGGTCTCCGCTTTTCGGCGTGAATCTCGCCGGAAAGCGGAGATCATGGGAAAAGCAAACCCGCGCCGCAATCAACTCTTGCGCGCAGTATCCTAGCCACATGACTACCCTACTCGACTCGCTCAAGCAGCATTCGACCGTGGTTGCAGACACCGGCGACATCGACGCCGTCGCGCGCTGGAAGCCCCAGGATGCGACCACCAATCCCTCGCTTCTCCTCGCTGCGGCGCAGGACCCACGCTACGGTCAATTGATCGCCGAAGCGCTCGAGCGCGCAGGCGGTAGCACGGAAGCCGTGATGGGCCGGCTTTTCGTCGCGTTCGGCTGCGAGATCCTGAAACACGTCGCGGGCCGCGTCTCGACCGAGGTCGATGCGCGCCTGTCGTTCGACACCGAAGCCACGATCGCCAAGGCGCAGCGCTTCATCGAACTTTACGAATCGCGGGGCGTGGCGCGCGATCGCGTGCTGATCAAAGTGGCGAGCACCTGGGAAGGCATCCGTGCCGCGGAGCGCCTGGAGCGCGAGGGCATCCACTGCAACCTGACGCTATTGTTTTCCTTCGCCCAGGCGGTTGCCTGCGCCGACGCTGGCGTCACGCTCATCTCGCCGTTCGTCGGCCGCATCTACGATTGGCACCGGCAGGCGCGCAAGGTGGACGACATCCCGGCGGAGGAGGACCCCGGAGTCGCCTCGGTCAGGCGCATTTACCTGTACTACAAGAAGTTCGGTTACGCGACGCAGGTGATGGGCGCGAGTTTTCGCAAGACCGGGCAGATCCTCGCGCTCTCGGGCTGCGATCTGCTCACGATCGCCCCGGATCTGCTCGAGCAGCTTGCCCGCACCGAAGGCGAGGCACCGCGGCGCCTGTACCCGGCGGACGCTGCATCGCAGTCGATCGAGCGAGTGACGCTCGACGAGCCGGCATTCCGCTGGCAGCACAACGGCGATGCGATGGCGGTCGAAAAGCTCTCCGACGGCATCCGGCGTTTCGACGCCGACGCAAGGAAACTCGAGCAGTTCGTCGCTTCGCTGAAGCCGGGACGGCGCGCCGCCGCGTGAGCGTGCGCGCAGGCATCGTCGGGTTCGCTCGCGCCTGCGAGTCCGGCCAGCCCGTAATACGCATGGCGAAACTGCGCGCTCAGCGCGGCCGGGCCAGGTCTCCCCAGTAGGCGCAGCCCGCGAGCTTGCGGCCGTCCCAGTCGGCGGTGATGCCGAGCGTGTAATAGCCTCCGGTCATCGCGTCGCGACAGACGGCCTCGCGGACCGCGACGCGCAGCACCGAATGCTCGCCCGCGCCCTCGTAGAGGAATTCGCCGCCGCGCCGCTCGAAGCGCGCGCCCGGAAAGTGCAGCGCCGGATCGGTTCCCGGACGGCGCAGCACCACCTCTTCGCCGCGCATGTCGAGATGCCAGAACGGATCGGTGCCGTTTGCGCGCAGCACGACGGCGTCGAGGTCTTCGCGGCATGCGGGCCCTTCGGCATAGGCGCGGTGCAGGCGTTCGGCGCGCACCACGCGTCCGTCGCGCCGTCCCAGGATCTCGATGAAGATCGCGCGCCCCGGGCGCTGCGCGAGTTCCCTGTAAATCGCATCGAGCGCGCGCTTTGGCGTCGCGTCCTCGACGATCAGGCGCTCGCCGCTGCGGCAGGGGCTCATCATCAATCCGCGCGCCGCGGCAATGAAGTTGCCGCGCCAGACTGCACTCGATTCCTGCGCGCGCGACGGAATGCTTGCCGCGCAAAGAGCGATCGCGAGCGCCATCAGTCCGGTTCGGTTCATCACGCGCAAGGGTACACCGGGGCGAAGGACCCGCTTTCCGGTTCCTGGCGACCCCGGCCGAATTGATCCGGGTCAAACCCCGGCAGGGACCCGCAGGCTATAAGTCAGTGAAATGCCGCATATTGTCATCATCGGCGGCGGCACCGCGGGCCTGCCCGCGGCGCACGAACTTGCCGACATCGCACGCGCCGGGGAGCGAATCACTCTGGTCGCCGGACGCACGACGTTTCGCGCCGGCTCTGCGACACCCTGGATCTCGGTTCGCGAGAGCACGGAAATCGACCTGGCGCGAAATCTCGAGCGCAAAGGCGTGGGTTTCTCGCCGGCCGGGGCGCGGCGGCTGCATCCCGAGCGCAATACGCTCGAGCTGGGCGACGGGACCTCGATCGGGTACGACGTGCTGGTGATCGCGGCGGGCCCGCAACCGGCGTTCGATCAGATCGAAGGGCTCGGTCCGCAGGGCTACACGCACTCGCTGTGCCACGCGGATCACCTGCACGGATGCGTGCAGGGCTGGGATCGCTTTCTGGAATCACCCGGCCCGGTCGTCGTGGGTGCGGCGCAGGGCGCATCCTGCTTTGCGCCGGCCTACGAGAGCGCCTTTCTCATGCACGCCGAATTGCGCCGGCGCGGCCTGCACGAGGCGGTCCCGATCACGTTCGTGACGAGCGAACCCTTCGTCGGGCATCTCGGTGTCGACGGCATCGCCGATTCGCGCGCACGGCTCGAGGCGGCGCTGCGGCAACGCGACATCACCTGGATCGCCAACGCGCGCGTCGAACGCATCGAGCGCGAAGTCATGCACGTGGTCGAAAACGGCGGGGCGGGTCCGCGCCATGCTCTCGAGTTCCGCTACGCGATGATGATGCCGCCGTTCCGCGGCATCGATGCGGTTGCGGGAATCGAGGGCCTCGCGGACAAGCGCGGATTCGTCCTGGTCGACGAATGCCTGCGCAATCCGCGCTATCCCAACATCTATGCGGCCGGCGCGACCGTGGCGAGCGCATCGAGCGCGAACCTGGCGGGCCACAAGAACGCCTACATGATCGATGCGATGGTCAACGCGGTGGTGCGCAACATCCGCGATCAGCTCGATGGCCGCGAACCCGCAGCGGGTCCCGCGTGGAACCTGGTGCGCGTGACCGATCTCGGCGCCGCCGGCATCGCGTTCGTCGCCGATCCCGAGGGCGCGCTGCGCCCGGAAACCGGTGCCGCAGGATGGGTGCACCTGTCGCGCTGCTCGGCCTGCGACGTGGGCGACGGGACGATTCCCGCGGGTTTGCGCTAGATCAATGGTGCGGAGGCAGCCCGAAGCTACCTTCCATCCGGAGTCGAAAAACATGCCCAGCAATCAGCTTTCACGCTTCGATATCGTCACGCGGGAAGATTTCTCCGACGTTACTTACCTGCTCGAAGTGCGCCACCCGCTGATGGCGCGCGCCGCGCGTCCCGGCCAGTTCGTGATCGTGATGGCGCACGAGCACGGCGAGCGCATTCCGCTCACGATCGCCGACTACGACCGCGACAAGGGCACCATCACGCTGGTCATCCAGGCGGTCGGCAAGACCACGCGCGAGATGCAGCAGCTCTGCAACGTCGGAACCGCGCTCTACGCGATGGTCGGTCCGATGGGCATTCCGAGCGTCCTGAGCCACGCGAAAAAGGTGATCTGCGTAGGCGGCGGCCTGGGCGTGGCGCCCATCTATCCGCAGGCGAAGGCGTTCAAGGACGCGGGCGCCTACGTGATCGGCGTGCTCGGCTTTCGCTCCAAGGACCTCGTGTTCTGGGAAGACAAGTTCCGCGCCTGCTGCGACGAATTCATCCTGTGCACCGACGACGGCTCCGCCGGCATCAAGGGCATGGTGACCGAGGGCATCCGCCTCGCGCTCGAGAAGCACTCCGACATCGACGAGTGCGTGGCGATCGGCCCCCCGGTCATGATGAAGGGCTGCGCGGACGCGACGCGCGCGCGCAAGGTCCGCACGATGGTGAGCCTCAACCCGATCATGGTGGACGGGACCGGCATGTGCGGCGGCTGCCGCGTGAAGCTCGGCGAGGAAGTCAAGTTCGCCTGCGTCGACGGGCCCGATTTCGACGGCCACAAGGTCGACTTCGACGACCTGATGCAGCGCCTGCGCCGTTACAAGGACGAGGAGCGCGCGGCCCTCGAACGCTGGTCCGAGAGCTGCCGCCTCATGAACCAGGAGCCGGTTCTTCCAGTGACCGGACGTTGAACGCGATGGCCAAGAAAAAGACGATCCGCACCATTCCGCAGCAGCGCACGCCGGCGCGCGAGCAGCCGCCGCAGGAGCGCGTGCGCAATTTCTCCGAAGTCACCCACGTCTACGGGCCCGAGGAGGCCGCGGTCGAAGCCGAGCGCTGCCTGATGTGCCCGGACGAACCCTGCGTCAGAGGGTGCCCGGTGAGCATCGACATCCCGGGGTTCATCCAGCGCATCGTGCAAAAGGACCTGCGCGGCGCCTACGACGTCATCACCGACACGAACCTGCTGCCTGCGGTCTGCGGGCGGGTCTGCCCGCAGGAGACGCAGTGCGAAGGCGTGTGCACGGTGGGCGATACGCTCGAGCCGGTCGCGATCGGGCGGCTGGAACGCTACGTCGGCGACGCCGCGATCGCCAACGGCTGGGTCAACGTCCCCTACATCGAGCCGAGCGCGTTCCGCGTCGGCATCGTCGGCTCCGGCCCCGCCGGGATGGCCTGCGCCGCGGACATGGCAAAGGCCGGCTGCGACGTCACCGTGTACGAAGCGTTTCACCAGCCCGGCGGCGTGCTCCGCTACGGCATTCCGGATTTCAGGCTGCCCAACGAAGTGATCGACGCGGAAATCGCGAACCTGGAGAAACTCGGCGTCAAGTTCCAGTGCAACACCCTCGTCGGGCGGCTGTTCACCATCGAGCAGATGATCGACGAACTGGGCTTCCACTCGGTGTTCATCGGCACCGGCGCCGGCTACCCGTCGATGCTCGGCATTCCGGGGGATTCGCTGAACGGCGTGCTCTCGGCGAACGAACTGCTCACGCGCTGCAACCTGATGCGCGCCAAGGATTTCCCGAACTTCGACACCCCGATGCCGCTCGGCAAGCACGTCGCCGTGATCGGGGCCGGCAACACCGCGATGGACGCGCTTCGCGTGTCGCTGCGCCTGGGCGCGGAAAAGGTCTATTGCGTGTACCGGCGATCGCGCAAGGAAGCTCCGGCGCGCGTCGAGGAAGTGCACCACGCCGAGGAGGAAGGCGTCGAATTCCACTGGCTCACCGCGCCGGTCGCAGTGCTCGACGACGGCCGCGGCAACGTGCGCGGGATGCGCTGCGTGAAGATGGAACTCGGCGAGCCGGACGCCTCCGGCCGGCGCCGCCCGGTGCCGGTCGCGGGCAGCGAGTTCGATTTCGAGACCGACCAGATCGTGTACGCGATCGGCACCAACGCCAACCCGATCATCGGCCAGACTTCGCGGCTGAAGTTGAACAAGCGCGGCTACATCGCCTGCGATTCGGAACTCGCGACCTCGGTTCCGGGCGTGTTCGCCGGCGGCGACATCGTCACCGGCGCGGCGACCGTGATCGAGGCCATGGGCGCCGGACGCAACGCCGCGCGGGCCATGAAGGCCTACCTCGGCATCCGCGACCTGGAATCGAAGCCCTCCGCTGCGACGCTCTTCGGCATCGACATGGGCGAGCACAATTTCGTGCGGGTGAGGGCATGAGATGGCCGTTCTGAACATTCCCGAGGACTGGCGCACGATTTCGGTAAGCGCGTATCCGGGGTTCCCTCAGATCTCGGCTTTTCGGCATGAATCTCGCCGAAAAGCCGAGACCGGGAAAATCCAACTACGCGATACCGCCGAATGCCAGCGCGGGTTTCAGTTCCCTCCAATCTCGGCTTTTCGGCATGAATCTCGCCGAAAAGCCGAGACCGGGGAAAGTCAAATTCGCACCGTCGCCTCCCGCAGCGGCAAGCGCTCAAAGGAATCCTGAACAGATGAAAGTCGCCACCGCCGGCAAACCCGCCAAGACCGCCACCACCCTCAAGGAGCACATCGTCGAGGTCATCAGCGACTCCGGCGAAGGCGCACAGCGCTGCGGCCAGTCGCTAGGCGCGATCGCCGCGCGCATGGGCAACGGCGTGTGGACGGTGGAAATCATCCCCGCGGAAATCCGCCCGCCCGCGCGCAGCGTGGCCGGGGCGAGCGGCAACCGCATCCGGATCGGAGCCGGACAGGTCACGAACGGCGGCGACTACACCGATCTCGTGATCGCGTTCAACGAGCAGGTACTCCTCGGGCGCGTGCGTGCGGGGGAACTGAAGCCGGGCTGCATCATCCTGCTCGAGAGCATGTGGCGCGAGCACGCCGATCCGCGCATCGCGGCCTCGTACGTCGAAACCCACGACCGGCTCGCCGCCGCCGGCTATCGCGTGATCGAGATCCCGATGGAGCGCGAGTGCCTCACGCACGTCTCTGACGCAAAGCGCGGCAAGAACATGTTCGCGCTCGGCATGCTGTGCAATCTGTACAGCCTGGACTTGCAACTGGCGCGCGAGCAGATCGCGCTCACCTTCGGCAAGAAGGCCGAATCGGTCGTCGCGCAGAACGTGAAGCTCCTCGACGCCGGCCACGCCTGGGCCGAAGAGAACCTCGATTTCAAGTACCGCATTCCCGCCCCGCCCGCAACCGAACCGAAGATGGTGGTGAACGGCAACACCGCGCTCGCGCTCGGCGTGCTCGCCTCGGGGATGGAAATCTGCGCCATGTACCCGATCACGCCCGCGACCTCCGCATCGCATTACCTCTCGGACGTGTTCGAAAGGGTCGGCGGCGTGGTGCACCAGGCCGAGGACGAGATCGCGGCCTGCGCCTTCGCGATCGGCGCCTCCTACGCCGGCAAGTGCACCGTCACGATCACCTCCGGCCCGGGCTACTCGCTCAAGCAGGAGGCGATCGGCCTCGCCGTGATGGGCGAGATTCCGCTCGTGGTGGTCAACGTGCAGCGCGGCGGTCCGAGCACCGGGCAGCCGACCAAGGTCGAACAGGGCGACGCGCTCACCGCGATCTTCGGAAGCCACGGCGACGCGCCCAAGGTCGTGATGGCGCCCAGCACGATCGAGGACTGCTTCTACTCGATGATCACGGCGCGCAAAGTCGCCGAGACCTTCAACATGGTGGTCGTCGTGCTCTCGGACGCGAGCCTTGCGACCTCGCAGCAGCCGTTCGCGCGCCCGCAGTTCAGCGACAGCTGGGTCGCGCCGCCCGCGGACCAGAGTGCCATCCCCGAGGGCATGAAACCCTACGACTGGGATGCCGCCACGGGGCTTGCGCGACGCTTCATCCCCGGGCAGCCGAACGGCATGCATACGGTGACCGGCCTCGCGCACGACCGCGAGAGCCATGTCGCCTACGACCCGGAAATCAACGAAGAAACGATCCACTTCCGCAGCCTGAAGCTCGCCGCCTTCCAGAAAACGCTCAGGACTCCGCCCGTGTTCGGCGACCCCGCCGGCGATCTGCTCGTGATCGGCTGGGGCAGCACGCAGGGTGCGATCGAGGAAGCGGTGCAGTCGCTGCGCGACGAGGGCAAGAAGGTCTCGTCGATGCACATCCGCTTCCTGCAGCCGCTGCCCGGCGGGATCAAGGAGATCATGCAGCGCTTCGGGAAGGTGATGACGATCGAGGGCAGCTGGTGCGACCGCCCTGAGGACGAACTCATCGACGAGTCGAACCGGCGGCACTCGGCGCTCGCGATGCTGCTGCGGGCGCGCTACCTCATCGACGTCGACTGCTGGAGCGAAATCAAGGGCCAGCCGATCAAGCCGAGCGCGATCCGGCGCGTGCTCGAAGCGAAACTGGCCTCGTGATGGAGGAACGCGAATGAACATGCTTGCCACCGAATGCCTGCTGCAGCTCGTCGAGGAGCGCTACGCGCTCGAGGACTACCAGAGCGGCGTGCCGCGCTGGTGCAGCGGCTGCGGCGACAACGCCATCCTCGCCGCCGTGCAGCGGCTGTGCCGTGACGAGGGCCTGCGGCCCGAGAAGACGGTGTTCGTCTCGGGCATCGGCTGCTCGAGCCGCTTCCCGCACTACATGCGGACCTACGGCTTTCACGGCATCCACGGGCGGGCGCTGCCGATCGCCGAAGGCGTTCGCCTCGCGCGCCCCGACCTCGCGGTGTTCGTCAACACCGGCGACGGCGACTGCTGTTCGATCGGCGCGGCGCACTGGATCCACGCCATCCGCTACAACATGAACATGACGGTGTTCCTGCACGACAACCAGATCTACGGCCTGACCAAGATGCAGGCCTCGCCCACCTCGCCCCGCGGCACCAAGAGCAACACCACGCCGCGCGGCTCGACGCTGGAGGCGCTGCAGCCGCTGTCGGTCACGCTCGGCGTGCAAAACGTGTCGTTCGTCGCGCAGGCGGTGGACTGGATTCCGGAGCTGCTCTTCGACATCGTCAAGGCGGCCTACCACCACCAGGGCTTTTCGTTCGTGCGAATCGTGCAGCGCTGCCCCGAGTGGCTGCCCAAGATCTGGGATCCCTGGCTGCACGACCCGCAGCGCATCCAGCTGCTCACGCATTCGAAGGGACTTCAGCCGAGCGCGGGCGTGGCCAAGGTCTATCGCAACCAGATGGAACACGATCCATCGAACATCCACCGCGCGCGCGAACTCGCCTCGAACATCGACGAGATTCCGGTCGGCATCCTGTATCACGACCCGCAGGTCCCGTGCTACGAGGACCTGCGCGGCAGCACGGTCCTGCGCACGAACGAGAACATCAAGGCTGGACTGGAGTCCGAGTTCGACAAGTTCACCGTTTGGCCGCAGGCGGCGTCGTGAACATGTCGGTCGATCTGCAGTCGCCGGTCGCGTTTCACCTCACGGGCAGGCGGTCCGGCGCCGAACTCACGCCGGTCACGGAACACGGGCTTCGGCCCGCGCTGTTCGCGCGCTACCGCGATCTCCCGTCGCTGCGCTACGATTTTCCCCTCGTGCTGCTGCGGGACCCGGGCGACGACGCGAGCGCCGCATCGCTCAGGGAACTCGTCGATCGCGCGCTCGAACGCGACAAGGGCGCCGATCCCGGCCGCTTCAGGGCGCACGCGCTGCGCCTCGAGCGCGAAATCCGCGTCATGGTGGCAAACGGCAGTGCCAGCGCGTCGCTTCGGGCGCTGCTCGAACAGGCGGCGCAGCTCGCGGCGCCCGGCTGCGGCCCGAAATTCGCCGACAGCCTCGCCCGCCTGAAAAAACACCTGAAGGCCGATGGCGAGGCGCTCGACTGCGACGCGCGGACGCCCTCGCGCCTCGTCGAACATGCCTGGCACGCGACGCAGGCGCGAAAACTCGCCGCCTACCGCAGCGACATCCAGCACCTGGCTCTGCGCCTGTCGGAAATCCTGCGCGCCGACGACGCGCGATCGGAGGCCGCGCGCACGCCGGCGAGCCTCAAGGCGGCGATGGGCTCGATCCACGACGCGAGCTTCGATTTCGATTCCATGTCGCGCCTGCTCGGAAGAGTCGCGCCCGGCGCGGCACTCACCGTGCGGCGGCGGGAACGCGTCGAGCGCACCCTGCGCGAACTGCGCACGCAGCGCTTCCACCCGATCGATGCGGGGGTCGAGCCCTACGCTTTCGGCTTCGACGATTGCACGCACGCGCTGCGCGCGTTTCGCGAGCGCATACCGGCGATGGCGCGCCTTGCGCGCGCGATCACCGTCGCGCGCCTCGAAATCGACGGCGTCTACAGCGAGCCGCGCCACGACGCGCTCTTCGAGCAGCTCGGCGAGGGCGGTCTCGACCTGCGCGACCTGGCGATGTTCCCGGACTACCTCGTGTGCCTCAACGCGGGCACGCTGAACGTGGCCGACCAGGGCGAGCTGATGGAGATCCTCGCCGGCGGCCTGCCGATGAAGATCCTGGTGCAGAGCGACGATATCCTCGAGCCGCCGCTGGTGGCGACCGGGCATCTCGCCTTCGGTGCGCGCAGCCGGCAGCTCGCGCACATGGCGATCGGCCTGACCGACGTGTTCGTGCTGCAGTCGAGCGCATCGAACCTCGCGCGCTGCGCCGGTCACATCGACCGCGCGATGCGCTATGGCGGACCGGCGCTGCTGAGCGTGTTTTCGGGCGCCAATCCGCACCTCGGAGGGTTGCCAGCGTATCTGAACGCCGCGGCGGCGATGGAATCGCGCGCCTTCCCCGCATTTGTCTACGACCCGACGGCGGGCGAAGACTGGGCCGCGCGCTTCACGCTCGATCTCAATCCGCAGCACGATCGCGACTGGCCCGTGCACCGCCTCGAATACGAGGACGGCGACCGCCAGCGGGTGACCGAGGACCTCGCCTTCACGCTTCTCGACTACGTCGCCTGCGACGACCGCTTCTCCGAGCATTTCGCGAAAGTGCCGCGAACCGCCTGGAACGGGTCGCTCGCGCCCGTGAGCGAGTGCCTCGACGCCCAGATGCGCCGCCTGCCCGACAAGCTCCCCACCCTGCCGATGATCGATGCGGGCGACCGCCTGCAGAAAGTGATCGCCGACGAGCGGCTGCTGCGCGAAGCGCGCCGCGTGCGCAACCTCTGGAGGAGCCTGCAGGAACTCGGCGGCGTGAACAACTCGCACGTCGCAAAGGCGCTGGCGAAGGCGCAGGCCGAAGCGAAACCCGCCGCAGCGCCGGCGGCGAAGCCGGAAGCTGCACCGGCTGCAGCCGCGCCCGCGCCTGCTGCAGCGCCGGCCGCCGCCGCACCCGAGGCGGAAGCAACACCCCCATCCGACGAGCCGTACATCGAGACGGCCCGCTGTTCCACCTGCAACGAATGCACGCAGATCAACAACCGGATGTTCGCCTACGACGAGAACCAGCAGGCGCGCATCGTCGATGTGAACGCCGGAACCTACAAGCAGCTCGTCGAAGCCGCGGAAAACTGTCAGGTGGCGATCATCCACCCGGGCAAGCCGAAGAATCCGAACGAACCCGGGCTCGAAGACCTGATGAAGCGCGCCGAGGCGTTCAACTGAGATTCCGCGCGACGGCGCTCACCAGGCCTGCAGGAAACCGCGCTCCGCACCCTCCAGCACGAGGCAGGTCAGCACGCCGCTGCGGTAGGCGCCGGTGTCGATGCCGATGCGGTTCGCCCGTACCTCGGGCTCCGGCGTGATGCTGTGGCCGTGCACGACGACCGCGCCGTGGTCGGCGTCCGATTCGAGAAAACGCTGCCGGATCCACATGCAGTCCAGGTCCGCCTGCGCATCGAGCGCCACGCCGGGACGAATCCCGGCGTGGACGAAGTAATAGTCGCCCTCGCGATGGGCGATTCCCAGCCCGCGAAAAAATCCGAGATGTCGCTGCGGCAGCGCCGCGGTGAAACGCCGCCGCAGTTCACGCAGAATCGCCTCGTCCAACTGCGGCGTCACCGCAGCGCTCACCCCATAATCGGCCAGCGTATCGGACTTCCACCGCAGTTCCTCCAGTTCCCGCGGGTCGGGCGTGCGCGGGTTGCAGGCGGCGATGCCGTAGTGCGCCATCGTCTCGGTTCCGCCGTAATCGAGCCAGTGCGTCACCACCGATAGATCACCGTCGAGAAAACGCAGCAGCAGGTCTTCGTTGTTGCCTTTCAGCGCGACGATCTCGAAGCCCGGCAATCCGGGGTCCAGCACCCGCTCGACCACTGCGCGGCTGTCTTCGCCGCGGTTGACGTAATCGCCCAAGAACACCGCGACGCGCCGGAGTGCGCCGCGCTCACGGCTGTCGCGCCGAATCCCGCAGAGGATTTCCTCGAGCAGATGGACGCTGCCGTGCAAATCGCCGATGGCGTAAACCACGGTATCCGCAGGCGTGCGCGGCTGCATCCCTTCGGCCGGCTCGCACGCCAGCCGCCGCAGGCTCATTTCGCGACGCGCAGCGACTCCTTGGCGAGCGCCTCGCGGCCGTGTCCGCTCCAGCGCCTGAATAGCTCGTGCTCGATGCCGACCTGGTCGAGCGCCTTGCCGATGCTCTGGTGGACGAGGTCCATGATCGAGGCGGGCTTGTGATAGAAGGCCGGCATCGGCGGCAGGATGATCGCGCCGCAATCCGCCGCGCGCGCCATCAGTTCCAGGTGACCCTTGTGAAGCGGCGTCTCGCGCACCATCAGCACGAGCGGCCGGCGCTCCTTCAGCGTCACGTCGGCCGCGCGCACTACCAGGTTGTAGGTGAAGGAGTTGGCGATCGCCGAGAGCGTCTTCACGGTGCACGGCGCGACGATCATGCCGCGCGTTCTGAACGAGCCGCTTGCGACCGCGGCGCCGACGTCCTTGTTCGGATAGACCACGCTCGCCAGCGATCTGACCTCTTCGATCGCCAAATCGGTCTCGATCGACAGATTCAGACCGGCGGCCTCGCTCAGGATCAGGTGGGTCTCCTGACCCAGGTCCTTCAGGACGCGCAGCAGCTCCACGCCGTAGATCACGCCGGTCGCTCCGGTGATCGCCACCACCAGGGGAAGGCTCATGTCATCGCTCCTCGTCGTCCGCCTCAGGCCGCGAGCGCGGCCCGTTGCATTTCCACCGTTTCGATCACCGGGAATCCGGCCGCTTCCAGCGCCTGCACGACCGCCGCCATGTCCTGCGCATGAAAACGGACGATGACGCGTTTTTCCGGATAGCCTTCCTCGGCAGAGAGGTCGTGTCGTCCGATCGGATACAGCGCCTGCAGTACCGCGCCCGCCGACTCGGCCACGTCGGCGATGCGCCCGAGTACGCCGGGACCGAGCCTGACCGGCGCCAGCGTCACGCCGCTGCGCCGCTCCCACGCCCCCAGGAAGTGCGCCGCAAGCTGGAAGATTTCGTTTGCCGAGATGACGCCGACCACCCGCTCGCCCTCGACCACCGGGAATTGCGCCACGCCCAGTTCCTGGCCCTTGCGCAGGCAATGCTCCATCGTGTCGTTCGCCAGCACCGTTGCCGGATTGCGCACCATGATGTCGCGGACCTTGAGGCGCTTGACGAAGTAGTCGAACTCCGCCGGGTTCTGGCTGCGCAGCATGAAATGCCCGGTGCGCATCACGTTCGCCCGCGTCACCAGGCCCCGCAGGCGGCCATCGTCCACCACCGGCAGCGCATGGAGATTGTTTTCGCTCAGCAGGCGCTTCGCCTCCGAGACGAGCAGGTCGCTCGGGATCGTCATCGGATTCGCCCGCATCCAGTTGCGCACCCTCATCGCGGCAGCCCTTTCACAAGTACCCGTCGAAGCGCGCCAGCGCGAGCGCCGTGACCGTCATGGCATTGTCGATCTCGCCGCTCGCGATGCGCGCCGGGACCTCGCGCGGGTCGATCAGCACCACCTCGAGGTCCTCGCCCGCGTCGGGCCGCGGTTCGGCCCTCCGGCGCACGCCCTGCGCAAGATAGATTCGCACGCGGTTGGACATGAACGCCGGCTGCGGCCGCAGCTCGCCGAGAAAACGGATCACGCCGCCGCCATAGCCGGTCTCTTCGGCCAGTTCGCGCGCCGCGCCTTCCTCGGGCTGCTCGCGTGCTTCATCATGCAGTCCGCCGGGAGCCTCGAGGCTCGTTTCGCCGGAACCGTGCCGGTACTGCCGCACGAGCACCAGCTCGCCCCCTTCGGTCAGCGGCACCGTCATCAACCAGTCCACCATGTGCACGACGTAAACCTCGTGCTCTTTTCCGGTTCGCGGCGACCGCGTGCGGTCCCGCGTCACGCTGAACAGACCCGCATCGAACACCGGCTGCGAGGCGAGCCGCGGCCAGGCGCGGATCATCCCGCAGCCGCCTGCGCCGGCGCGCGGGCGGCTTCGAACAGGCGCACGATTTCGTCGACCGCGGCGCGCGCGAATTCCGGCGTGTACAGGTGCAGGTCGAGCTCCTTCACCCGCCGCGGCTCGGCGAGTTTCTCCTTCAGCCGCGCAACGAACGCGGCGTCGGCTTCCGGGTCGTAAATCGGCCGGCCTTCCCGGTCGAGCGAAGACCAGCCCTTGCGCGGGACGAGGAACGTCCACGGCCCACGCGCCCGGTTGAGCCGCTCCGCAATCACGTCCGCCGCGGCGCGCAGCTCGTTTGCCGTCGTACGCACCTGGACGCGCAGCGCGTCCTGCACGTACTGCACGCGATCCTTCGTCTTCTCGAGCATGTCCGCGCGCCCGCCGTAGGAGAGGATGTCGAGCCCGCAGGGCGCGAGCACCATCGGAATGCCCGTTTCGACCGCCGCCATGAGCCGGTCCGGCCCCGGATCGCGGTTGCCCTTGTACAGATGCTCCATGACGCCGCCGATGCACAGGTCGAGCACGCCGTGAAACGCCCCGTCGCGGATCATTTCCTCCATCGCCCGGTCGCCCTTGCCCTGCGCATGGCATACGATCGGCGTGAACCCCGCCTCCTCCAGCATGCCGAGCGCCGACTGCACGGCCATTTCGCCGAAACCGAACGACGACACTGCGACGCAGGGCTTGTCGAACTGGATGTCGGTGCCCTGGGTCATTTCCACCATGCCGCAGATCGCACCCACCGCGTTCACGATCTGCGCCTTGAGCAGCGGGTTCATTTTCACGATGTCGAGCACCGTGTGGTGCATCGTGATGTCGCGCGTGCCGACGTACTTGTCGATGTAGGCCGGGTGCGCAGCCATCGGCGAGGCCATCAGCTTGGGCATGCCGAACGGCAATTGCTTCATGATCGAGGTGGCGACCAGCGTGGCGGTGCCTCCGCCGATGCCGATGATGCCGTGCACCCGCCCCTGCCGGTGCAGCTCGTCCACGATCGCCGCCGCGCCGCGGATCTGGTTCCGGGTGGCGGCGTCGCGATCGGAGCGGTATTTCTCGCGCACCACCTCGATCGGCAACCCGCCGCGCGCCGCCACCTCCTCGGTACGGACGTCCCCCGGAAACGGCGGCGGCTCCTCCATGCTGAAGTCGAGCAGGATCGCATCGTGACCCCGGTCCCGGATCATCTGCCTGACGAAGACGATGTCCTCGCCGCGCGTATCCAGGTTGCAGACGATCACGATGCCTTTCTTCTGACTCATGGCGCTCGAACTCCCGTGCGGCAGCTCCGGCAGGCGAAACGCCTGCCGGCCTCCCCGTTACTTGCTGCCCTTCGTCTTCTTCACCTCGGGACGCGTCAGCCGCGAAATCATTCCGGCGACCGGGCTTGCCCCCTTGAATCCGTACTCGTTCCAGCGGTCCGACACTTTCTGCAGCACGGTGCGGTCCATGAAGATCTCGTTCGGCTTGTTTTTCCATTCGAACGGCGTGCAGGCGTCGAGGATGATGCGGCTGGTGATTTCGCGCGCCTCGATCGGCAATCCCGGATCGAGCGGCGTCGAACGGCCCCGGTCGATGATCTGCGCCGAGCGCTTCGGGTCAAATCGCGTGGCGAGCGCCCACCAGACGCGGTCCCAGTCGTCCGCGGCGATGTCGTGGTCCACGGTGATGACGCCCTTGACGCCGTAGTGACCGGTGGTGCTCGCGATCACCGCGTTGCCGACATGGTTCGAGTGGCCCGGGTACATCTGCTTCACCGAAACCACTACCCAGAACCGGCCGCAGGCCTCGGGCGGGATGTAGACGCTCTGGATTCCCGGCACTTTCATGGTCTCGAGGTCGTACCACAGCGTCGCGGTGCGATTGAGCGACTGGATCATGTGGATGTCGTTGATGGGCTTGCCCACCGTCGTCGCCCACATGACCGGATTGTTTCGGTGCAGGATGCGCTTGATGCGCAGCACGGGCTTCGGATAGTCCTTGCCCTTGTTGCCCGAGTAATAGCCCGTGTACTCGCCGAACGGGCCCTCGTCCATCAGCTCGTTGGGGTCGATGAAACCCTCGGCGATGATCTCGGCGTTGGCGGGCAGCGTCAGTCCGGTGACATCGGACTTGAACACCGGCACCGGCCGGCCGCGCAGCGACCCGGCGATGTCGTACTCGTCCGTCTGCGCCGAGACCAGCGTGGAGCCGGCGAGGAACAGCACCGGATCGCAGCCGACCACGGCGGCTGCCGGCATCAGTTCGCCGCGCTCGGCGTACTTCTTCATGTGCATGTCGCCGTGCTTGCCCTTGATGATCTGCGAGCCGAGGATGTTCTTGTCGAGCACCTGCGAGCGGTAGGTGCCGAGGTTGGTCCAGCCGGTGTCGGGGTCCTGCGTCACGAGGTAACCCGCGGTGACGAAGAAGCGCCCGCCGTCGTCGGGGTAGAACCACGGGCTCGGAAACTTGTTGATGTCGATGTCGTCGCCGGTGATGACGTTTTCCATCACCGCGGGGTTGTCGACGTAGCGCGGCTTGATCATCTGCTTGGTCGTGAGCTCCATCCACTTCTTCGACAGGTTGCTCATCGACAGCGACGGGTCCTGCTCGAGCGCGATTGCGAGCCGCTGCGGCGTCGTGAAGGCGCTCGTGAACACCGGGATGTCGTACCCCTTGACGTTCTCGTACAGCAACGCCGGCCCTTTTTGCTCTTCGTTCACTTTCGAGACATGGCAAAGCTCGAACTTCCAGTCCACCTCCGTCTTGACGCGGTGCAGTTGGCCGTGTGCCTCCACGGCGGCGATGTAGCTGCGCAGATCGTCGATGGGTCTCACTTCCGTGCGTACGTTCATGTCGGCTCCGTGGAAAATCCGTCGTTGCGGTTGAAATCGATTCCTAGCCCACCTTCTTTCCGGACAGAAAACCGGAAAGGATGTAATCCATGGCGGAGCCGCCGCCCGCGGCGGCGGCCGCCTGGCGCTTCGCGCTCCAGACCGTTTCCGGCCGCGCCTGCAGGATGAAGATGTTGCCGCCGGCGGGCAGGTCCTTGTCCACCGCCCACTCGATGTCCATCGGGCAGCCGTAATGCTTTTCGATCTGCTTGCCCATCCAGGCAAGCTCGGTGATTTCATCGTCGATCAGCGACTGCACGCGCTGGCGTTCGAACGGCACTTCCATGGCGCGCGAGGTCTGCGTCACCGGATCGACCGTGTAGCAGAGTTCCTTCTGCGAGATTTTCCGGTCGATGATGTCGAGCGTGATCTTGTTGACCACGAAATGGTCGGGCGTCACCTCGCCCGAGACGACCGATTCGCCGAAGCCGAAGTTCGAGTCGATCACGATCACCGAGCGGTCTCCGTTGCCCGGGTGCAGCGTGAACATCACCCCCGCGGTGAACGAATTGGCCATCTTCTGCACGCCCACGCTGATCGCCAGTTGCGCCTCGCCGAAACCACGATTGGCGCGGTACGCGATGGCGCGCCCGGTGTACAGGCTGGAGATGCAGCGGCGCATGTGGCAGAGCACGTCGTCCACGCCGCGGATCCAGAGGAAGGTGTCCTGCTGGCCGGCGAAACTCGCACCGGGCAGATCTTCCGTCGTGGCGCTCGATCTCACCGCGACCGGCAACGCCGGAATGCAGCAGCGCACCCCGAGTTTCCGATAGCACTCGGCGATCCCGTCCTCCAATTCCGTGGAGAAGTCCTGCGACTCGATCCGGGCCCGGATCTGCGCACTCGAGCGCTCCAGCGCATCGAGGTCCGCCACGTCGACGTCCCGCAGCAGCGAGCGCACGGCGCGGTCCATCCCGGTCTCCGCCATGAAGCGCCGGTACCCCTCGGTGGTGAGGGCAAAGCCGGGCGGCACGCGGACCCCCGCGTTGATCAACTCGCCGAGCGACGAGCACTTGCCGCCGACCAGAGGCACCGACTCCTTGCGGCACTCCTCGAACCAGCACAGCTCCGGCGGACCTGCACTCATGCGGTCCGCCGGCCCCGCGCCGAAGGCGTCCGTGACACTACCCACCGCCCGCTCTTTCAGCGCGCGATGGTGACCGCGCCCGTCGATCCGTCGACGCGCAGTTTCATCCCGGTGCGGATGATCTTGGTCGCGTGCCCCGTGCCGACCACCGCCGGCATGCCGTACTCGCGGCACACGATCGCCGCATGGCTCATCACGCCGCCGACATCCGTGATGCAGGCCCCGATCTTGGCAAAGGCCGGCGCCCACGAAGGCGACGTGGTCGGTGCGACCAGGATCTCGCCCTGCTTCAACTGGCCGACCTCGCTCACCGTGCGGCAGACGCGCGCCAGGCCCTCGATGACTCCGGGACTGCCGGCAAATCCCTTCAGCTCCGTGATCGTGTCGGCGTCCTTGACCTCCTGCACCGCCGCCCAGTCCGCGAGCGACTTGTTGGTCACGCCCCACAGCACGATGGTGAACGGCTCCTGGATCACTTCCGGAGCGGTGCCGATCGCGGGCGGCGCGTTCCACTCCTTGAATTTCTGCATCACGCCCTTGCGCCACTCGATCTCTTTCGGCCAGGTCTGGGTGCCGCGCGGCGTGACGCCGGTCGCCCAGGCCGTGACGACGTCCCAGAGCGCCTGCTTGATCTCGTCGCGGCGCAGCAGCCAGATGTCGTCGATCTCCCTGATGACGCCGTGCTCCTTCATGATCGCCGCGACATCGCGCATCTTGTTCCAGAACACCGAGTGGAACCAGTGCTCGACGTAGAACAGGTGGTTCTCGACGTACGGGAACACGGTCTTCGCGCAGCCGAGCAACTCGTCGAACTGCTTGCGGTCCTCGTCCTTCTCGATCAGGTCGCGGTACTCCTTGGTGATGCGGTCGCGCTCGGCGCGCACCTTCTCGGTCGGGCGCTCGATGTTCACGCCCTGCTTGATCTTCTCGATGTAGGTCTGGATGCCCGAGAGCGGCACGTTCATCTGGTCGTTCCAGGAGCGGTCGTGGTGGAACCAGCCCGTGCCGGTCGAAACCTGGAACCAGGGTTCGCGCGACAGGTTCAGCGAGGTGAGCCACTCGATGCCTTTCGGCAGCTTCTTCAGCGCCGCCTCGACGACGGTCCACTCCGGGCTGAAGCTCACCGCCTGGTCGACGCCCAGCTCGATGGCCTTCTTGGCGAGCTTCTTCAGTTCCTCGTCGGGCTGGTACATGATCACGTCGATGCCGGAAATCATCTGCGTCACGCGCTGCGCCGGGATGCTGGGAAACAGCTTCTGCGCGAAATCGAGGAAGAACACGTACGCGGCGTAACCGAGGTTGAGGAACTCGAAGTGGTACTGCCAGCACTTGATGCCGAGGTTGATCAGGTCGTCGTAGTTCTTCAGCAGGTGATAGCCCTTCGACTCGCCGATGGCGTCGGTCACCACGGAGAGATCTTCCATGTCGGCGAGGCGCGGGATCTGCAGCGCCTCCAGCTCGCGGATCGTGGCCTCCATCTTCACTTTCCACTTCGCTTCGAGCGCGTCCCAGTTCTTGTAGTAGTGGCCCGCACGCTCCATGAAGTGCGGCACGCGGCTGCCGATTTCCTCCGGGTTTTTCACCGGCACCGGCGAGATGTAGACGTAGCCGTTGATCATGCGGTGGTCGACGCCGCGCACCGGCGGCACCATGAAGATGCGGTTGTTGTACTGCGACAGCGCGAGGAACCAGGCTTCGTCCCAGATGGTGTCGAAGGGATAGAGCGGCTCGGGGTAGTGCAGCCCGTCGTAGAACCAGAACGTTTCCTTTTCGTACTGGTTGCGCACCGGATCGTCGGTGACGAACTGATACTGATATGGATACATCCGCTCCCAGCCTTCGGTGCCGGGAATCGTTTTGGCCTTCACGTCGTGCGGGACAGGAAACTTCATTGCGTGACTCCCCCTTGATCGGTGAATGGACGGGCGGGACGCCCTATGCGTCGCGCCGCTGCGCCAGGAGCTATCAGCAAGGAGCGTGCCTGACGCGGTTTGCGCAGAGCAGCAATCCGCACCCGATGCCGCAATGCAATGGGGCTGCGGGCGAGCAATGGCGGACGATTGCGGTACATGCTGCACATGCGTCATCCAGACCCGAGATTGGCTGCCCGGAGCCGCGGCCGAAATCCGAGCGTTGATGATTTGGTGAGATGGGAAGGCGTCGACTGGCGCATTTGACGATCTGATGAATCGCCAATGGCGTCGCACAGCGGCGCATGCAGCGGCAAACCCTTGATCTCCATCAAATCGCGCGTTTCATCCGCTGACTAGAAGTGCTATTCAAGGCAAGAGGAGGTCCATGACCAAGCTGCGGAGCGTTGCGCGCACCGAGACCGACGACCTGCGTGCGCGGGTGCACTTTTGCGCCGAGACCGGCCAGATCTGGTTGCACGAACACCGCATGCTGCTGGTTCATGCGGAGGCCCAGGCCTCGCTGCGAAAGGAACTGATCGACACGCTCGGCATGGACCGGGCGCAGGGACTGCTCACGCGCATGGGATACGCCTCGGGCGTACGCGATGCGGAACTGGCGCGCATCCGGGCGCAGGACTCGAGCGACGTCGAGGCGTTCATGACCGGTCCGCAGCTGCACACGCTGGAGGGCATCGTCCGGGTGCTCCCGGTCCGGCTCGAGCTGGATCGGGCCGGTGGCAAGTTCTACGGCGAATTTCTCTGGGAAAATTCCTGGGAGGGCCAGTGGCACCGGCATTACTACGGAATTCACTCGGCGCCCGTGTGCTGGACCCAGATCGGCTATGTCTGCGGCTACACCACTGCCTTCATGGGCCGGCCGATCCTCTACAAGGAAGTCGAATGCGTCGGCATGGGGCAGAACAATTGCCGCATCGTCGGCAAACCGATCGAGGAATGGGACGATGCGTCCGAATTCCGGCATTTCACCAACCGTGAGCTGATCGCAGACCAGCTGCTCGAACTGCAGACCCAGGTGGTGCAGCTGCGCTCCACGATCGGAGACCTGGAGAAACTGCCAGCCGACATGGTCGGCGATTCGCCGGGATTTCGCAGCGCCTACAACCTGCTCAAGCCGGCGGCCGGCAGCGACATCAGCGTGCTCCTGCTCGGCGAAACCGGCGTCGGCAAGGAACTGTTCGCGCGCGCATTGCATGACATGGGAGAACGGCGCGAGCGCCCGTTCGTCGCCGTGAATTGCGCAGCGATTCCGCAGGACCTGATGGAGTCCGAGCTGTTTGGCGTGGAACGTGGCGCGTTCACCGGCGCGCAGGTATCGCGTCCCGGGCGCTTCGAGCGGGCCGACGGCGGCACGTTGTTTCTCGACGAGATCGGCGAGCTTCCGGTGTCGGCGCAGAGCAAGCTCCTGCGCGCGCTGCAGGAGGGCGAGATCGAACGGCTCGGCGACCAGCGCACGCGCAAGGTCAACGTGCGCCTGGTGGCAGCCACCAACTCGGCGCTGCAGCAGCGGGTCAAGGAAGGACGCTTTCGGCCCGACCTGTATTACCGGCTCAACGCCTACCAGATCGAGATTCCGCCGCTGCGGGAGCGCAAGGAGGACATTTCGCCGCTGGCGAAGCGCTTCCTGGAAAAATACTCGGCGATCCACGGCAAGAAACTGCGCGGCTTTACCGACAAGGCAAAGCGCGCGCTGCTGACCTACCCCTGGCCTGGAAACATCCGCGAATTGCAGAACATGGTCGAGCGCGGCGTGATCCTCGCGCCGAGCGGGACGCGAATCGAGGTCGACCATCTGTTCACCTGCAGCAGCGGCCAGGCCCCCGAATTCGGCCTGGACATGAACGGCGCCCTGGATCTCAATGGTTGGGACACGGGCAAACATCTTTGCGAGGCGGTGTTCAACGGCGTGATGACCCTGGACCAGGTCGAGGCGATGCTGCTGAAAACCGCGGTCGACAAGGCGCGCGGCAACCTTTCGTCCGCCGCCCGGATGCTCGGCCTGACGCGGCCGCAGATCGCGTACCGCCTGAAGTGCCTGGATCAGGTTTCGCAGGGCGAAGGCGAAACGCCGCCCCCGCCGCCCGTCGGCCTGACTGCCGCACGGCCTTGACGCGGGGCACTCCGCGCGCGCGCGCGCTCGAGTACCTGCGCGCACACCACGTGATGACGCTCGCCACGCTCGGCCGCGAGGGGCCGTGGGCGGCGGCGGTGTTCTACGCGAACGACGATTTCCGCCTGTTCTATCTCTCGGGCCCGTCGAGCCGGCACAGCCTGAACCTCGCGCGCGACGCGCGCGTTGCGGTCACCGTCCAGGAGGATTACTCGGACTGGCCCGGGATCAAGGGCGTGCAGCTCGAAGGCGTCGTCCGCGAGATCTCGGGCGAGGATGAGAAGCGCGCGCGTTCTCTGTACGGGAAGAAATTTCCCGTCGTCGGCAAGCTGTCGCAGGCGCCGGCTTCGATCGTCGCCGCGATGGCGAAGGTCCGTTGGTATGAAGTCGTTCCTGCGCGCGTCTGGTTCATCGATAATGCGATCGCCTTCGGCCACCGCGACGAGATCCTCGGGTTTGAGGAAAGCCGTGTCGCCGTCAGGGCTGGCCGTCCGCTCTAGTTCCCTGGAACCCCACTGCCCGTACGGGAATCGCCGCCGGTGTCACCGCTGTAGCGGCAGCAGTTCCCCGATTTCTTCGCTGCGTACATGGCGCTGTCGGCGGCCTTGATCAGCGCATCGGCATCGCTTGCGTCGGCGGGATAGATCGCGATGCCGATGCTCGCTCCGATGCGCGCCTCGTGACCTTTTGCGCCCAGGACGAACGGCAAACCTAACGAGTCGATGATCTTTTTCGCCACCACCGCGGCATTCTCGCGGCTCGCGATCGCGGGCAGCAGCACGGTGAATTCGTCGCCTCCGATGCGTGCGACCGTGTCGGATTCCCGCACCTGCCGCCGCAGTCTCTCGGCAACGTCCTTCAGCAACGCGTCGCCCGCGTCATGTCCCAGCTCGTCGTTGACCGCCTTGAATTTGTCGAGATCGACAAAGAGCAATGCCAGATCGTGCCGGTCGCGCCGGGCGAGCGCCGCCGCCTGGTCCAGGCGGTCGTGGAACAGGGCACGGTTCGGAAGACCGGTCAGGCTATCGGTGTGCGCGAGGTCGCGGATCCGCTGCTCGGCGATCCTGCGCTCGGTGATGTCGCGCACGATGCCCGTGAACAAGAGTTTCCCGCCGCAGCGTACTTCGGTCAGGTTGAGTTCGACCGGAAACTCGATCCCGTCCTTGCGCCGCGCCGACAATTCCCGGGTTTGGCTGATGATGCGCGCCTCTCCGGTGCGCACGTACCGCTCGATATAGCCGTCGTGCGCGCTGCGGTGCGGCTCCGGCATGAGCAGGCGCACGTTCTGGCCGACGACCTCGTGCGCCTGGAACCCGAACATGCGCTCCGCGGCGCGGTTGAACGATTCGACGACGCCTCGCGCATCGATGGTGATGATTCCTTCGGTTGCCGTGTCCAGGATGGCTTTGGCGCGAGCGGAATCCCCCGCCAGCGCGATGCCGAGCGGCCGCATGAACAGCCACCAGATCCACATCGAGGCGACCAGCGTGAGCAGCACCGCATCGACAATCGCCATTTGCCAGTGCGGCGTGCCGGCCGGGAAAAGATCCTCGAGCACGAGCATGAACAGCAGTTCTGCTGCAAAGATCACTGCCAGCAGGGTCAGCGCGAGAGGCAGCGACGAAAACCGTTCCGGCAGCAGGCGGGTCATGGAGGTGTCGATGCGAGACCTGACCCCGTCTTTACTCGTTCGCCAGTCGCACCAGCGTGTTGTCCGTCTCGCTGACGGGCTCGTCTTTCGCCTCCGGTTCGACGCGATTCTCGGCGCGCAGCTGCAGCGTGGCCGGTTCGTGACCCGTGCCGTCCGGGGAGAGAATCGGTTCGAAGTAATGCGGGACCGGCCATTCGAAGTTGCTGTACATCCGGACTCCTACGTTGCCGCGCTGCCGCTCACTCCTTCACCGTCTCGAAGATATCGCGAAACCCTTCCACGCCCGACTCGAACGCGGCCAGCGCGGCGGGATCGAAGCAGTGCGGCTGTGATCTTGCGTCGCCGCCGAGGATCGCCTGCACCGCGACCCGATGCGACACCTCCGTCTTGTACGCGCGGCGGCTGCGCAGCACGTCGTAGCTGTCGCACAGGCGCGTGATGCGCGCGGCGCGCGGGATCGCCTCGCCTTCGAGGCCGCGCGGGTACCCGGTGGCATCCCAGTTCTCGTGATGCGCGCGGGCGATGTCCGCGGCCATGGCGAGGTAGGGCGACGTGTGCTGCGAGAGCATTCCGGCACCCAGCTCGCAGTGCATCTTCATGACCCGCCATTGTGCGCCGTCGAGTGCCTCGGGCGCCTCCAGAATGCCGTCGGGAATGCCGATTTTGCCGATGTCGTGCAACCGGGCGGCGAACGAAATCGTGGTGCAGAAACCGTCGTCGAGTCCCATGCACTGTGCCAGATGCAAAGCGTAAAGACCCATGCGCTTGACGTGGGCGGCGCTTTCATCGTCGCGATGTGCGGCGATCCGAATCAGCATGCGCACCGTCTCGCGATGCGTGCGATCGAGTTCCTCGCCGAGCAGCAACAGCTTGCGTTCGAGGGTCGCGCGCTCGTCCTCCGCCTGACCTTGTCGATGCGCCAGGTGCGGCAGTTGCTCGGGCCGCGCCACGTCGCAGCCACGTGCCTCGTCGCGCGCAATTTGGCCGCTCGCGAACCGCTCGTCAGTGCGTTTCATGCGACACCTCCGTTTCCGCAGCCGCGCGCAGGCAGTCGGCGAACGCGGGTGCTGCAAGCGGCTTCGAGAACAGGTAACCCTGGATTTCGTCGCAGCCGCGCTTGCGCAGGAACTCGAGTTGCGCCTGCGTCTCGACGCCTTCGGCCACCACTTTCAGGTCCAGTTCGTGCGCCATGCGGATGATCGCCTTGACGATGGCGGCGTCGTCGCTATTGCTGGTCGCGTCGCTGATGAACGAGCGGTCGATTTTCAGCGCATCCAGCGGAAAGCGCTTCAGGTACGCGAGGCTCGAATAGCCGGTGCCGAAATCGTCCACCGACAGGGCGCTGCCCGCCTGCTTCAGTTGCTCAAGGTTGGCGATGGTTTCCCCGGCGTGCGACATGAGGGTTCCTTCGGTGAGTTCGAATTCGAGCAGTCCCGGGTCGATCCCGGCCGCGAGCGTCGCGCGGCGCACCAGGTCGGCGAGATCGCCCTGCACGAACTGCCGCCCGGAAAGATTGATCGCGACGCGCACCGGCGCGAGCCCGGCGTCGCGCCAGGCGCGAATCTGCCGGCACACCTCGCCGATCACCCACTCGCCGACGGGCACGATCAGCCCGGTTTCCTCCAGCAGGGGGATGAAGTCAGCCGGCGAAACCAGGCCGCGATCGGGATGTTTCCAGCGCAACAACGCCTCCGCGCCGCACAGCCGCAAATCGCCGCAGAGGACCTTCGGCTGGTAATGCAGCAGGAACTCGCAGCGTTCGATCGCACGGCGCAGCAGGCCTTCGAGCTTCAGCCGGTCGAGCGAGCGCGCGTTCATCTCCGCGGTGTAGAAGCGGTACGCGTTGCGCCCGGCGCCCTTGGCCCGGTACATGGCGGTGTCGGCTGCCCGGATCAGCAGGTCCGGGTCGTCGCCGTCGGCCGGAAAGACCGCGATCCCGATGCTCGCCGAGACGAACACCTCCTGCCCCTCCAGCACGACCGGCTCGGCGAGCGCCTTGAGAATCTTCTCCGCGACCGTGGCAGCGTCATCCGCGGATTCGAGCTGCGGCAGCAGGATGCCGAACTCGTCCCCTCCCAGCCGGGCGAGCATGTCGCGCGCCCGGATCGATCGGACCAGCCGCGTCGCCACCTCGCGCAGCAGATCGTCGCCGACCGCGTGGCCGAGGGTGTCGTTGACGTTCTTGAAGCGGTCCAGATCGAGAAACAGCACGGCGCCGACCTTGTCGTGCGAGATCGCGTGCGCGAGCGTCTGCTGCACGCTCTTGTAGAACAGGGTCCGGTTCGGCAGATTGGTGAGCGCATCGTAGAGCGCGACCTGCGTAAGCTGGTCCGCCGCGGCCTTCTGCTCCGTGATGTCCTCCATCACGCCGGCGATCCGGTACACCGTTCCGGCCGCACCCTTCACTGGAAAGGTGCGCGTATGCACCCAGCGCCTCGTGCCATCCGGCCGCACGATGCGGTATTGCTCGTCAAAGCCGCCAAGAGGCGCCTTGCCGGCCGCGGTCAGGACCCGCTTGCAGTCATCCGCGAGCACGATGTCGCGCATCTGCTGGATATCCGCGACGCCCGACTCCAGACACCAACCCGTGATGCGCGTGAACGCCGGGCTCAGGTACAGGATGCTGCCGCTCGCCACGTCCTCGATCCAGTAGGCTTCGGGAATGTTGGAGGCGAGCTGGCGCAACTGCTGCTCGCTTTCCCTGAGCGCGGCTTCCGCGCGCCGCCGGTCGCTGATGTCGCGCCCGATCGTGACGATCATCCACCGGTCGTTCACGTGCACCGCCCGGCGATCGAGCTCGCTCCATCCGCCGCCGTCGTCGCCCGTGATGTAACGGCTCTCGGTTCTTGTTCCCTGCTTGCCGGCGGCGATGACTTCGTCGTACTCGCGCCTGAGGCTTTCGTGATCCACGCCGAGCAATTCGTGCGGGCACTTTTCGAGCAGTTGCTCGCGGTTGTAGCCGAGCCGCCGGCAGGCGGCCTCGTTGACGTCGACGAATCGCATGCTGGCAACGTCGGTCAGATAGATCGAATCGCTCGAGGCGTCCATCGCCACGCGGAATTGGCGCAGCTGGTCCGCCGCGCGCTTGCGATCGGTGATGTCGGCTCCCACGCCGGCGATGCGGTACACCTCGCCGCGGTCGTCGCGCACCGGATGGGTCTGCACGTGCAGCCGGCGCACACTGCCGTCCGGGCGGATGATCCGGTACTCGTGGTCGACCCCGCCCCGCGGCGCAGCCCGAACGTCGGCCGACGCCCGGTCGACATCTTCCGGGTGAATGACGGCGAAAAAAGCCTTGCGGTCGGGCGGCAGCGGCCAACCGGTGATTTTCTCCCACGCGGGGCTGACGTACAGGATCCGCTCGCCGTCGGTTTCACGCAACCAGTAGATCCCCTGCGTGTTCGCCGCGAATTCCCGGAACAGACTTTCGCTCTCGCGCAGCGCCTGATCGGCCTGCACCCGACTCTGCCGCGCGCGCAGCGACTGGATGCCAAACGCGATGTCACCCGCCAACTCTTCGAGCAGCGCGACCTCCTCGGCATCGAAGCGGCGGACTTCGGGCGAGTTGATCATCAGTACGCCGCTGCAGGACTCGTCGACCAGCAGGGGCAGAGCGACCCCGGAGCGGAAGCCGTGCGTCGCGGCGAATTCGCGCCAGGCCGCGTACTCGGCTTGCGCGAAGTAGTCGTCGATGGCCTTGGGGCGCCGGGTCCTGATTGCGGTACCGACAGCGCCGCGTCCTTTCGGCGCATCGCTCCACGTCAACTGCAGGTGCTGAGCCTCGCCGAGCGCGATGCCCGCGGCGGCGACCGGTCTGACAGTCTTCTGCTCGTCGTGCTGCGCAAATCCGATCCACGCCGAGCGATGGCCGCCCTGCGCCACGACGATGGCGCAGATTTCGCGCAGCATTGTCGGCTCGTCCGCGGCATGCACCAGCACGCGAACGCAATCGGCGACGATCACCCGCGCACGCGTGAGTCGCTGCAGTTGCCTCTCGGCGCGCACCTCGGGCGACATTTGCGCGGACGCGCGGCGCGCCGGCCTACCACGCAACGACACAGTTTTTCCCGCGGCGCTTTGCCTGGTACATGCGCGCGTCGGCCTTTTCGACGAGCGCCTGCCACGTCGCCGTCCCATCGCGGTCTTTCTCCGCAAGCCCGATGCTCGCGGTCACTGGAGCACCATCGGGACCCGCACCGAAACCCGCCGCGCGCATGCGCTCGCACGCCGCCGCGGCCTGGTCGATGCCGGCGTGCGGCAGCAGCACGATGAATTCCTCGCCGCCCCAGCGCCCGACCATGTCGCCGCGCCGCGATGCCGAACGCATCCGTTCAGCGAACTCCATCAAGACGCGGTCGCCCGCATCGTGGCCGTGGTTGTCGTTCACACGCTTGAAATCGTCGAGATCGAGGAACGCGACCGCCAGCGGCGTTCCTTTGCGGACGGCGTTCGCGAAGTGCAGCTCCAGCAGCGTTTCCATGCTGCCGCGCGAGAAGCACCCGGTGAGCGGGTCGCGCATCGCCTGCCGCATGAGGCCCCGCATGAGAGCCAGTTGGTTCGCGCAGGCCACGCCCGCGATCGTGGCGGCGAGCAGCAGTTGCCAGCTTCCCGCGAGCCATTGGCCCGGCGCGGCGTGCCACAGGCCCGACCAACCGGCCGCCGCATGCCCGAGCCACATCAGCCCCGCCAGCGCGAGCGATTCCGGCAGGGTCAACGGGAACAGGGCGAGGCCCATGACCGCCATGACCGGGATGAACGCGTACAGCGCGATCAGCGGCTGCGCATGCGCCGCCGCGGCCTTCGAGGAGATGATCTCGCCGAGCGAAAAGACGAAAAATCCGGTCGCGATCGCGTACAGGAGCGCGAGCGACGCGTAGGCGTCGCGGAGCGTGTCGCGCCTCGCAAACGAAACCGCGAGCCATGCGAAGGCGGCGGCGGCCAATACGCGAGCGATCGCCACGACGGCCGCGGTGCCGAGCGGCAGGAGCAGCAGGTCCACGGCGATCCAGCCGAAGGTCAATGCGGCGGCCACCGCCGCCACCACCCTCGCCCGTGAAACGATCAGCGCGGCGCGCCGCAGTTCGAGCAGCAGCGGTTGCCCGCCCGGCTGCAGGTGCGCCTCGAGGTCGCCGAGCGGCACCCAGCGCCGCAACAGGTTGCGCAGCAGGCGCGGCACGCCGTCGCTGCCGGCGGGCGCCGCGCCGGAGTCGGGGGACGGCCTGCCCGCCAGCGCGGTGTTCGAATATTCCATCGTCATGATGCGACCTCCGGTTCAACGGGCCGGGCCGGCGAGCGACGCGATCAATTCGGGCAGCACCACGCCGAGTTCGTGCTTGGCGACGCATTCCTCCGCGCCCATGCGCAGCGCCGCGGCGCGATGCGCGGGGCTGTCGTGCAAGGTCATCATCACAACGCGCGGCGGCGCAGGCGCGGCGCGCAGGCTGCGAATCAGCTCGAGGCCGTTCATGTTCGGCATCGAGAGATCGGTCAGCACCAGGTGGGGGCTCGACTTTCCAATCCGCACCAGCGCCTCGGCCGCCGAATTCGCGCAATCGACCCGGTCCACCCCGGGCAAGCCGGCGATCATTTGCCGCACGGCCTTCAGGAATTGCGGGTTGTCGTCAACCACCAGCACGTTCAAGTGGCTCATGATTCACCTCCTCCCCGTAGCAATGCTGATCCCCCCTGAATGACAGGCTAGACGAGAACTGCAACTTGGACAGTCAGGAAATCTCCACAAACCTGTCAGGTGCGCAGCATCGCGGGCGGCAGCAGTCCGGCGATCGCCGGGACGAGATCGCTGTAGGTCCGGCTCTTGGCGACGAACGCGCTCGCACCCGCAAGCGTCCCCGCGTCCCGGTAGATCGGCTCGTCGTGGCTCGAATGCATCACCACGCGGGTGTCCGGCAGCAGCGCCTTGAGCCGCCGCGTCGCCTCGATGCCATCCATCCCGGGGAGCGAAATGTCCATCACCACGACGCGCGGGTTCAAGCTCGCGCACTGTTCGAGAGCCTGTTCGGCCGATTCCGCGCCCACCACGTGGCACGCGGGAAACGCACGCGACAGAAGCAGCCGCACCATCTCGCGCGTAGGCGCGTGATCCTCCACGATCAGGACGGTCGCACCCGGCGGTTTTTCTTCTTTTGCCAACGGCCTCTCCTGACGGTATGGCGCATGTCCGACACGACGTCGCGCGACCATGCGCCGCACTCTAGGGTGCCGCAGCCAGCCTGTCTGTCAGGAGTTCTGGACAACAGAAACGCCAACGGCTTCAACAGGTCATTCGAGCGAGGTCAGCCCGTGCTGGATCGCGAACTTGACCAGGCTCGCAATGTCGCCGAGATGCAGCTTCTGCATCACGCGGCTGCGGTAGGTATCGACGCTCTTCGGCGAGAGGTGCAACAGGGCCGCGATCTGCGCGCTCGAATTGCCTTCCGCCACCAGTTGCAGCACCTGCCGCTCGCGCGCGCTCAGGCGACTAAGCGGGCTTTCTGCGGCGGATCGCTCGACCAGGTCCGCCATCATCTCGGCGACTTTGGGGCTGAGATATCGCCGTCCAGCGTGCACCGCGCGCACGGCGGCGACGATCTCGCTCGCCGCCGATTCCTTCAGCACATAGGCGCGCGCACCGGCTTCGAGCGCATGGAACATGTGCTCGGCACTGGAATGCATCGACAGCATCACGACGCGCGCGTGCGGTGCGCGCTCGCGGATCTCGCGCGCCGCCTCGATGCCGTTCATCTGCGGCATGGCGATGTCCAGGATCACGACCTGGGGCTGGAGTTGCGCCACCTGGCGCACCGCCTCGCGCCCTTCGGCGGCGGTGCCCACAACGCGCAGGTCCGGCTGCGCGGCGAGCAGGTTCGCCAGGCCTTCGCGCAGGATGGCATGATCGTCGGCGATGAAGACCGCGATCGTCATGCGGCGGCGATCGGCGGGCGCTGCGCAAGCGGCAGTTCCACGATCACGCGCGTGCCCGCTCCGGGCGCCGACTCCACCCGCAGCCGCGCGCCAATCGCCTCGGCGCGCTCGCGCATGCCCACCAGCCCCAGGTGCCCGGCGGGCGGCGGCGCGCTGCTGTCGAACCCGCGCCCGTCGTCGGCGATCGTCAGCACCGCGCCGTTGCTGCCGGTTTCGAGCCGGACCTCCGCGGCCGTCGCCCGCGCGTGCTTGACCGCGTTGTTGAGCGCCTCCTGCGCGATGCGAAAGAGCGTGATCTCCGCCACGCGCGCAAGGCGCGGCTCGAATTCGCGCCCGCCCACTGCGACCGCCAGGCCGGCGCGCTTCGCGACCAGCCCCGCGAGATCCTGCAGCGCCGCGAACAAACCCAGCTCGTCCAGCCCCGGGGGACGCAGCTCCCCCATCAGGTCGCGCACCAGGCGACCGGTCTGCTCGATCAGCGCCGCGCAATCCTCCGCCTGCGGCCGCACCCGCTCCAGGGCCTGCGCCGGCAGCGCGCCCTGCATCAGGCTCAGGGTGAGCCCGAGCGAGGACACGTTCGAGCCGATGCGGTCGTGCAGCTCGCGGGCGAGGTTGCGGCGCTCGATCTCCTCGGTCTCGACCAGGCGCCTCGAAAGATCGCGCAGCTCTCCGGCGTAGCGCTGCGCCGTGCTCTCCGCGCGCTTCCTGCGGTCGATGTCCTGTACCACCACCACGACGCCTTTCGTCGGATCGGGTGCATCGATCGCGCTCATCGTGAGGTTGGCCCAGAACGTCGTGCCGTCGCGGCGCCGTTGCCGGACATCGGCGTCGTGCGTGTCTCCCCGAGCCACAGCGGCGTAGGCGTCGCGACCGTACAGCTCGTAATCGGCTTCGTCCGTGTACAGCGGCCGCGTCGATGACCCGGCGAGCTCCGCGTCGTCGTAGCCGAACAGATCCGCAAAGGCGCGGTTGCAGCGCACGATCTCCCGGTCGCGGATGAACGCGACGCCGACGCCGGCGCTGCCGAGCAGGGTACGCTGTTCGGCCGCGGTGCGCAGCGCCGCGAGACCGTAGGCGAGATCGCTGGCGAGTTGCTCGAGGAGCACCACCTCCTGCGCGTCGAAGACGCCGGCTTCCGCCGAGGAGATCGTCAGCGCGCCGAACACCTCCTCCGCATGCTTCAGCGGAAGGCCGACGAACGACCGGTAACCGCCCGCCAGCACCTGTTCGCGCCACGGATCCATGCGCGGGTCGCTGCCGGCGTCGTGCACCACCGCCGGCGCGCCCGTGCGAATCGCGGTGCCGGTCACGCCGCGGCCGCGCTCGACGTCGTCCCAGGTCGCGCGCAGCGACTCGATATAGTCGTAGCTGGTTCCTGCCCAGCCGAGCGGCCTCACAGACTTCACCGCATCGCGCTCGGCGGCACCCACCCACGCCATGCGGAAGCCGCCCACCTCGACGGCTATCCGGCAGATCGCCATGAGCAATTCCCGCTCGTCCGTCGCCCGCACCAGCGCCTCGTTGCACTGGCTGAGCATGCGCAGGCTGCGGTTGAGATTGCGCAACTGCACCTCGGTCTCCTTCACCGAGGTGACATCCTCCTTGACCGCGACAAAATTCGTGATCCTGCCCTGCTCGTCGCGCAGCGACGAGATGGCCTGCCTGTCCCAGTACAGCGTGCCGTCCTTGCGCCGGTTGCGGATCACGCCCGACCAGGTTTGTCCCGCGGCGATCGTGGCCCACAGTTCCCGGTAGACCGCCTCGGGCGTGAGACCGGACTTGATGACGGCGGGGGTTCGGCCGCGAACCTCTTCCAGCTCGTACCCGGTCACTGCGGTGAACTTCGGATTGACGTATTCGATGCGGCCTTCGGCGTCGGTGATCACCGTCGAGGCGGGACTCTGCTCGAGCGCGTGCGAAAGCTTGCGCAGGCGTTGTTCGGCCTGCCTGCGCGCCGCCTCCTTCTCGAAATACTCCAGCGCGAACGAGACGTCCACCGCCATATCAGTGACGAGCGTCGCGAGTTCACCGTCGAAGAAATCGCTCTCGCCCGCGAAAAGCGTCAGCGCGCCGGCGACGCGCTCGCCCACGCGCAGCGGAAACGATGCGGCGGCGCGATAGCCCGCCGCGCGCAGCTCGCCCTGAATCGGGGCGAGGCGCGCGTCGCCTTCGAGGTCGTTGCAGAAATAGGCGCGATCCTCGCCGAGGGCGATCTCGACCGGAGCGCGCGGCGGCCGGCCGAGGCGGAAAGGCCGCACGCGCGCGAACCACGCTGGCCCGGCGCCGAACCACGCTGCGGGCACGACTTCGTCGCCCTGCGGCTCGAGCAGCCCGATCCACGCCATGGCGAGACCGCCCCTCTCCACCGCGATGCGGCAGATGGTGCGGAACAGCTCGTCGCGGTCCTCGGCCCGGACGATCGCCTCGTTGGTTTCGCTCAATGCGGCGTAGAGCCGGTTCAGGCGCGCGAGGCGCACCTCGGCCGCCTTGCGCTCGCTCACGTCGCGGATGATGCTCTGCCAGAAGCGCTCGCCGGCCGCCTCGAAGAACCGCCCGCTGATTTCCACCGGAAAGACCGAGCCGTCCTTGCGGCGGTGCAACGTCTCGTAGATTCGCCCTCCCTGCGCGGCCATCTGCTGGCGGTCGCGCTCAAACTCGGCCAGCGCCTGCGGTGCGCGGAAGTCGCGCGCGTGCATCGCGCGCAACTCCTCGGGCGAATAGCCGTAGGCGCGCACCGCCCGATCGTTGGCTTCGAGCACCCGCCCCTCGCCATCCATCAGCAGGATGGCATCGTGCGAGTGCCTGAACAGCACCTGCAGCCGCTCGGCGAGATTTTGGCGCGCGAGTTCCAGGCGCAGACGGCTGGATTCGAACGCAGCGCGCTGGCCGCTCCACCACAGCCAGACCGCCAGGCCGGCGGCAGCGATCAGGACGACCACCAGCGCAACGAGAAACACCGCGAGCGAACGGACCGGCGCATACACCTCCTCCCGGTCCACTTTCACCACCAGATGCCAGGTGGTGCCGGTGACTGGAAGCCCCGCGGCCAGCACCGGCACACCGCGGTAGTCCACGCCTTCGACCGCCCCTTCGCCGCCGCGGCGCAGAATCATCGCGCCCACAAGACTGGTGCTCGCCATCGGCGCGCGCAGGCGCAGCGCAGCGTCGCCGCGGTGGCGCAGCTCGTTGAGATAGATGACCTCGCCGCCTGCCACGCGCAGCAGCAGCGCCTCGCCGCTGCGGCTCGAAGCCGACCATGACTGGAGCAGCGGATAGAGGTACTCGCGCGCATCGAGCTGGAAAACCAGCGCGCCGATTTCCCTGCGCCCCGCCGCCGAAGCAACGTAGAGCGGCGCTGCGAGATCGATCCCGGGCACGGACTCGCCCTCGGCGCCCTCCCAATGGATATCGGACATCGCCAGCTCGCCGCCGCCAAGCACGCCGAGCGCCAGCGCCCGCTCGTCGGGCGTGGGGCCGTCGGCAGGACCGGCGGCGAGGACCGGGTTTGCGTCCGCGTCGAGCAGCATGATCGCGCGGTAGCGCCCGAGGCGGCGGAAATCGTCCAGGCGGTTGCGCAGCGTGTCCCTGAATTCCCCGGCCGGCTGCCCCTCGGCCAGCCAGCGCGCGAGCATGACCGTGAAGGCGGGCGCGCCCATCATGCGCTCGGCATCCGCCCGCCTCTCGCCGAGCCACGCCGATACCTGTTTCGACTTGAGCGACGCGACCGCGTAGAGGTCGAGCTGCGTGCGGCGCTTGATCTCGGCGCCGAGCCGCTCGTAGGCGATCACGCCGCCAAGCAGGACGGACGCCGCAAGCCCCGCGAAGACGAGCAGCGGTGCCCACCTGCGCAGGAACCCCTGCCCCCTGTCGTGCGATTCCGCAGCGGCTTCGGCCATGAACCCCCATCGCGCACAAGCATGCGACAACGATCAGGCGGGGATTCGGCCTCCGAACAGCGGCGCCCGCAGGGTTTCGGCGGGTGCGCGCAAATACTTTACCTCAAATCACGCAGCCGGGCATTGCTCTGGCCCCATGAAATTGTCCGTACCAGAGTCGGCTCCTATTTCGGCGAGGAGTTCCGCCGATTGCACCGCGTCCTTCGCAACGTCCGCGACGTTGCGCCGGTGCGCGCGCGCGTAGCGTCGCAGGCGCTCGAAGGCTTCTCCGGCGCCCAGCCGGTGGCGCTCCATGAGAATGCCGACTGCCACGCTCACGGCACGCTGCGCCTTCAGCGCAGTCTTCAGGTGCTGCTCGGAGTTCCTGAGCGATTTCAGCTCCGCGGCGCGAGCCAGCGCCGCGTCGACAGCCGCCGCGAGCTGCCCGCCGACCACCGGCTTGACGAGGTAGCCGATGGCGCCATCGGCCACCGCCTGCTCCACGATCTCGCGTTCGTCGAACGCTGTCAGGAACAGCACCGGCGGCCTGCCTGCCTCGCGGATCGCGCGCGCCGCCTCGATGCCGGACATCCCCGGCAGGCGCACGTCCATCACGACCAGATCCGGGTCGAGTTCGCGCGCCAGGCCGAGCGCTTCCTCGCCCGAGGCGGCGCGCGCGACGTCGTACCCGCGCGCCGCCAGCTCGTCGCCGAGCGTCGCGAGGATCAGGCGGTCGTCGTCGACCAGGAGGATGCGTGCAGTGGGCGATTGCATATGGCAAACATGATAGCGCAGCGCGCGCGAGATCAGATGTCCCCGACCACTGGCGGCGAAAGCACGAGCCGCGCCTCGACGCCCTGCGGCTCGATCTGGCGGAAGCTGAGGCGCGCCCCGGCTTGCGGCAACAACGAACGGGCGAGCGTAAGGCCGGTGCCGAGGCCGCGTGCGGCGGCGAAATCGAATTCAGGGGGCAGCCTGCCGCAGGCGTTCGTGATGCTCACGCTCACCTCATCGCCATCGCGCGCGAGCGCGATCCGCACCGGCTGCGCCTGGTCGCCGCGCGTGCACGCCTTGATTGCGTTCAGCACGAGTTCGTTCACCACCAGCGCCACGGCGACCGCATCCTGATCACTGAACTGCACTTCCTGCCAGCCGGGCAGCCGCTCCACTGTCAGGCCGGGGACCGGAAACAACGCGGCATCGTACTGGGCAACGGCGTCCACCAGCTCGCACAGTTTGACTTTATCGTCGCTGCCCGCCGCGTGCAAGCCATGCAGCGCGGCGATCGCCGCGACGCGCGCCATCGCCGCGTGCATCGGCTCTTCCAGCGCGTCGTGCCCGCGCGCGAACTGCTGCAGCAGCCCGATCACCCCCTGGAGGTTATTCTTGATGCGGTGGTGCACTTCGCGCACCAGGACATCGCGCTGGCGCTGGAGCGCTTCGGTGCGCCTGCGCTCGGCTTCGCGCTGGGCCGTGATGTCCTCCGTGGTGCCGAAGGTGAAGAGGATTGCGCCGGCCGAGTCGCGCACCGCAGCCACCGTGACGCGCCCCCAGACGTTGGTGCCGTCCTTCCGCAGGTAGCGCTTCTCCATCGAGAAATGCGGGATCTCGCCTCGATAAAGGCTCTGGCGCAGGTCCTCGTTCGCGTTCACATCGTCCGGATGCGTCACCTCGGCGATCGACAGGCGCAGCATTTCCTCCGCCGTGTAGCCGAACAGCCTGCACATCGCAGGATTGACCAGCGTGTAGCGCCCGTCGGGACCGGCACTGGCGATGCCGAAGGGCGCATGCTCGAACAGGACCCTGAATTCCTCCTCCCGGCGCCGCAGTTCGGCCCTCGCCCGTACGCGCTCGCCGATATCGCGCACGTTCACCACCACGATGCGGCCCGCCGGGTCGTCATCCGGGCGACCACCGAGTGCCTCGAACCACCGGAAATCGCCGTCCTTGTGCCGGACGCGCAGTTCGAACGGCACGACCGAGGCGGGGTCTCCGAACAGTCGCTGCAGGCCGGTGAGCGCCTTGGGCGCATCCTCCGGGTGCACGAAATCAAGCGCCGGCGCGCCGAGCACCTCGTCCGGTCGATACCCTAGCGAGTGCGTGATGGACGGGCTGGCGTAGCCTAAGCGCAGCGACGCGTCACACTCCAAGATCACGTCGGAAGAGCGCTCGAGGATGGAGCGCATGCGCGCCTCGCCCTGGCGGCAGTGCTCCTCGGCCTGCCGCAGCGCGGCGGTGCGCTCGGCAACCGTTGCTTCGAGGTCCTGCCGGAGCTGCAGCAGGGCCCGCCGCTCGCGCTCGCGCCGCGCGATCAGCCAGACCGCGCTCCAGAGCGCGGCGAGCCCGGCGACGCGGTTCGAAACCGACATCCAGAGCGGCGCCTGCGGCTGCGAAAGGAAGTGGTCCGTGACGATGAGCACGCTCACCAGCGCGGCGTAACGGACCAGATGGCGATCGCCGGACAGCCGGCAAAGCAGGAACATCGGAAAAGCGTAAAGAATCCAGGTCGCCACGCCCCAGGGCGTCTGCAGGTCGATGGCGAACACCATTGCGGTCGCGAGAAGGACCAGTCCGTGGCGCCACGACAACGCGTTAACAGCCAAGCCCTTCATCGGTCTCCCCCGCGGGCGACCCATCCCGCAGCCCCGGTTCTCAAGCGTGTACAGGTTCGCCTCGGCTCGGGCGTTCGCTGCTCGCGCCACACATAGAGTACCTGAAGGCGCAGCGATGCCGCCCACCGCCGGCGGCGCGCTCTCTCTGCGCTCGCTACCGTCCACGGCATGGATTTCCTGTTGACGTGGAACTTCCGCCACATCAGCAATGCCGAAATGAAGGCCCACATTGCCGCCGCGGTGGAGGCGGCGGGATACGAGTGTCCGGTGATCTGCTCTCCCGAAGAACTCCGAGGCGAGGAATGATGAAACCCGATCCCGTAGTGGAATCCGTGCGCAAGGCGCGCGAAGCCCATGCCGCGAAGTTCGGCTACGACCTTGCGGCGATCTGCCGCGACTTCAGGGAGCGCGAGAAGGCCGCGGACCATCCCCTGGTCCTGCGCGCGCCGAAGCCGCGACTGAAGAAGACGGGAAGCTAAGCCCGCCCAGCTACGCGCAGGGTTGGCGGAGTGAGAGGGATTCGAACCCTCGGAGGGATGGCATCGCGTCAACCGTCTCGAGTGGGAAAGCGCTCGGGCGCGCCCGAAGATAAACGACGCGGCTGCCTCGGTTGCGCGTGCTTGACGCATGTATATACAATTATGTAGCATTCAACGATGGAGGTAGAAGTTGCGGGCTTCGATTGGGATGCAGGCAACCGGGCAAAGTGCCAGAAGCACGGCGTGTCGGTTGCGCAGGTCGAGGGACTTTTCAGCAGACCGTTGCTCATCATCCCCGATGCTTCGCATTCACATAGCGAGGAGCGCCTTCGGGCGATCGGCAAGACCGCAAGCGGTCGATCGGTCTTCCTGGTCTTCACGCTCCGTGTGCGTGCCGGCAAACGGGTCATTCGGCCGGTCAGCGCGCGTTACATGCACAGAAAGGAAGTAAGACACTATGAAAAAGAAAATCCCGACGTTTAAGACCGACCAGCAAGCCGAGCGGTTTGTCGCTACGGCCGATCTGTCGAAATACGACCTCTCCGGCTTGAAACCGATGAGGTTCGAATTCGAGAAAAAGAGCGCGCAATTGAACATGCGTGTGCCAAGGGCGCTGCTTGAGGCCGTCAAAAAACGTTCTGCAATGCGCGGAATCCCCTACACGCGGTTTGTTCGCGAAGCGGTGGAGTCGGCCCTCTCTCGTCCCGAGAAAACGGGATGAACACCACTTTGAGGTTCGGGGCCGGCTGACGGCACCGGTGCCGCGGCAAGACAGATCGTTGCGCGAAATTCTGGCGGAGTGAGAGGGATTCGAACCCTCGATACGGGTTTTGCCCGTATAACGCCTTAGCAGGGCGCCCCCTTCGGCCACTCGGGCATCACTCCTGATTTCCGTCGCGGGCCTGCCACCCGCGCCGCGCAGTTTACTCCTGCTCGAGCTCGAACGCCCGGTGCAGCACGCGCACCGCGAGCTCGGCGTACTTCTCGTCGACCACCACGGTGATCTTGATCTCGGAAGTCGAGATCATCTGGATGTTGATGCCCTCCTCGGCCAAGGTGCGGAACATCTTGGCGGCGATGCCGGCGTGCGAGCGCATGCCCATGCCGACGATCGAGATCTTGGCAATGCGCTCTTCGCCCGTCACGTCCTTGCACCGGATGTGCGGCTGCACCTGCTCGCGCAGGATCTTGAGCGCCTTGGGCAGATCGCCACGCGCTACGGTGAACGACAGGTCGGTCATGCCGTCGTGGCTCACGTTCTGCACGATCACGTCGACTTCGATCTCGGCGTCGGCGATCGGGCCGAGGATCGCGTACGCGATGCCGGGCTTGTCGGGCACGCTGTGCACGGTGATCTTCGCCTCGTCGCGTTGCGCCGCGACCCCGGAAATGACGGCCTTTTCCATCGCCATGTGCGGATCTTCCTCGAAAGTGATGAGCGTGCCGGAGCGGGCTTCGGTCTCGACCGGCAGCATCGGGTCGGTCAGACTGGAGAGCACGCGCGTCGGAACCCGGTACTTGCCGGCGAATTCGACCGAGCGGATCTGCAGCACCTTGGAGCCGACGCTCGCCATCTCGAGCATTTCCTCGAAGGTGATGGTGCGCAACCGCCGCGCCTCCGGAACGATGCGCGGATCGGTCGTGTAGACGCCGTCCACGTCGGTGAAAATCTGGCACTCGTCGGCCTTCAGCGCCGCGGCGATCGCCACCGCGGAGGTGTCGGAGCCGCCCCGGCCGAGCGTCGAAATGTTGCCCTGCTCGTCGACGGCCTGGAATCCTGCGACGATCGCGACGATGCCCTGCTTCAGGTCGGCGCGCAGCCTCGCTTCGTCGATCGAAACGATGCGCGCCCGGGTGAACGCGGAGTCGGAAAGGATCTTCACCTGCCAGCCGGTGTAGCTGCGCGCCTTCACGCCGAGTTCCATCAGCGCCATTGCCAGGAGCCCGATGCTCACCTGCTCGCCGGTGGAGGCGACGACGTCGAGTTCGCGCGGATCCGGGTTCTTCTGGATTTCCTTCGCGAGCGCGATCAGGCGGTTGGTCTCGCCCGCCATCGCCGAAGGTACGACGACGAGTTCGTGTCCGGCCGCCTTCCACTTCGCCACGCGACGCGCGACGTTTCGGATCCGCTCGACCGAGCCGACCGAAGTGCCCCCGAATTTCTGTACGACGAGCGCCATTTTCTGCTTTTCGAAAGAGCGCGAATTTTACCGGGAAACGCGGGCGGCTTGCGGATCGCGCGGGCGAAGCTTCGGCGCGAGTTGATCGCGCGCTTGCTAATTCGGCGCTCAGCTACCGAGGAAACGACGCAGCCAGGCGCTCGCCACGTCGACCACCGTCACGATCGCGATCATGGCGAGGATCAGCGTGGAGGCTTCATGCGTCTTGAACACGGAAAGCGAGACGTAGAGCATCTGGCCCAGTCCGCCGGCGCCGACGAAACCGAGCACCGCGGCCATGCGGATGTTGTACTCCCAGCGGTAAAGCGCGTACGAAACGTACTGCGGCAGCACGACCGGCAGCGTGCCGTAGAGAAACGCGACCGTCGCCCCGCTTCCGGCGTTGCGCAGCGCCGCGGCCGGTTCCGGGGGCGCATTTTCCAGGGTTTCGGCGAACAGGCGGCCGAGGACGCCGGAGGTGTGCACCGCGAGCGCGAGGCAACCGGCAAACGGCCCCAGTCCGGCGGCGAGCACCATGAACACCGCCCAGACGAGTTCCGGAATCGCGCGCAGTACGTTCAGCACGAGGCGCGCCGGCGGCCGCAGCCATACGCTCCAGCGGCCGCTTGCCGGGAGCGCAAGCAGCGCGCCGCCCGCCGCGGCAAGGATCGTGCCGAGCGCCGAGATGGCGAGCGTTTCCGCCACGCCGCGTCCGGTGCGCGCAACGAACTCGGGCGACAGGTCGGGCGGAAAGAATCCTGCGGCGAAGCGCGCCATCTGCGAAGCGCTGTCCCCTGTGAACAGGGCGATGAAATCGACGCCGAGATACGCGAAGCTCGCGGCGCTCGCGGCCACTGCTGCGGCCAGCACCGCCCAGGGGGCCGCGATAAACGGTCGCGCGCTCATACGAGCACCCGGCGCAGGAGCGCGCTGACGCCGTCCGCGATCATCACCAGCGCCAGAAACGCAAGCAGCATCGTCGCGACTTCGCCGCCCGCGAGCATGCGCATCGACAGTTCCATCTGCTGCCCGAGCCCGCCCGCGCCGACGAAGCCCATCACGACGGAGGCGCGAATCGCGCATTCCCAGCGGTACACCGTGTACGACACCAGTTCGGGCAAGGCGACCGGAACGATGCCGTAGGCGAACGCGTGCACCCGCGCGCTGCCCGATTCGAGCAGCGCTCGCGCCGGTCGCGTGTCACCGGACTCGAATATCTCGAAATACACCTTGCCGAGCATGCCCGCGTAGCTGATCCCGATCGCGAGCACGCCTGCCGCGGCGCCCAGGCCGACGGCGCGCACGAATAGCAGCGCCCACACGATCTCCGGGATCGATCGCATGAAGATCAGCACGGCGCGTACCGGCAGGCGCGCCGCCAATCCGAGCCAGGCATGGCGGGCGGGGCCGATTCTCGAAGTCGAGAGCGATTCGCTCACCAGCATGGCGAGCGGCAGCCCGAGCAGCACCGCAAGCGTCATGCCGGCCGTCGCCAGCGCGAGCGTCTCGATCGTCGAGCGCAGGACGAGCGCGAGGAATTCGGGCGAGGTCGCGGGCGGAAAGAACGTCGACAGGAATCGCCCCATGACGGCGAGCGTCCCGGGGTCGGCGAGCTTGCGCGGATCGAATTCGGCCAATTCGATCGCGGGCCACAGCAGCAGCAGCGCGACCGCAACGAGGACCAGGCGCGTCCCGAGCGCCGGGTCGCGAGGAACCGGAAGGACCGCGGCGCTCACCGGCACAAGGGTGGTGCGCCCGCCACCGCGCGGGGGCGCGCATCCGGAAGCGCCACCGGTTCGTTATCCTGCGTCGGCACCACGCGGGATTCGGCGGCATAAAGCTCCCGTAGCATCGGGCGCGTGACGCGCGCGGGCGGCAGGTCGAACGCGATGGTGCCATCGCGCAGCCCGATGATTCGCGGAAACCACTTCAGCGCGAGATCGACCGCATGCAGGCTCGCCACGAGCGAAACGCCGCGCGCCTGCGCCTCGGTCGCGAGCACGCCGACGGTCAGGTCCGAAAGCTGCGGATCGAGCGCGGAGACCGGCTCATCGGCGAGGATCAAATCGGGCCGCTGATAAAGCACTCGCGCCACTCCCACGCGCTGCAGTTGACCGCCCGAGAGCCGGTCGCAGCGGTCGAACAGGCGCTCGTCGAGATCCAGCCTCGCCAGTGCCGCGCGCGCCCCCGCGATGTCCAGCGGATGCGCGAGCGATGCGAATCCCTTCCAGAAACCCCATGCACCGAGCCGTCCGGCGAGCACCGCGGTGACCACGCGCTGCCGCGGCGGCAGCGGCGGCGCCTGGTGTACCGTCCCGATCCGCGCGCGCAGCCTGCGCAAGGCGGGGCGCGCCAGCCTCCAGGGATCCGATCCTCCGATCGTCAGGCCGCCGCGAGTCGGGCGCAGCGCAGTGCCGAGCACCCGCAGCAGGCTCGTCTTGCCCGCGCCCGAGGGCCCGATGACCGCCACTCGTTCCCCTCGTTCGATTCGCGTCGCCACGCCGTTCAAAGCGACATTCCCGCCTGGCAGAACGAGTCCGAGATCGTCGAGCCGGAGGTCCAAGCGACCGCCGCTAATTCAGCAGGCCGGCCGCGCGCGCCGCGTCTTCGATCCCGCGGTAGTTCTCCGGCCGCGTCGGGACGTACTTCGAGGCGCGCTGGAGATCCATGATTTCCTTGTCCGCAGGAATTTTCGGATCGAGTTTGAGAAATGCTTCCGTGAGCTTCTTCACCAGCGCGGGATCGAGGTTGCCCCGCACGGTCCAGTTGTAGTCGTAGTACGGCGGCGTGGTGGCGATCACCTTCACGGCCTTGGCGTTCGGGTCGCCTCTTTCCACGAGCTTGTCCCAGACGGAGGCATTGAGCACGCCGCCCTCCGCCCGGCCCGAGGCGACGAAAGCCACGGTCGCATCGTGCGCGCCGGAAAACGCGACGCGCTTGAAATCCTTGTCGGGGTCGATTCCAGCCTGCATCAGGAAAAACCGCGGCATGAGGTGCCCGGAGGTCGAGGACGGCGAACCGAACGCGAAGGTCTTGCCTTTCAGATCCTGCAAGGACATCGCCGTGCTCGCTGCGGGCACGATGTAGCGGCTCAGGAAGCGCTCGTCCTCGGCTCGCTGGACGATCGGGATCGCGTTGCCCGTACGCAACCTCGCCTGCACGAAGGTGAAGCCGCCGAGCCATGCGAGATCGATGCGGTTCGCGGCCAAACCCTCGACGACCGCAGGGTAATCGTTCACCGGAGTCCACTGCACTTTAAGACCGGTCTCCTTCTCGAGATACGCACCGAGAGGCTTGAATTTCCTGAGGAGTTCGGTGGGGGCTTCGTCCGGAATGGCCGAGACGCGAAGAGGGGTTTGCGACTGCGCCGGCGCTGCGAATGCAAGACCGAGCACGCAGATCGCTGCGGCGAGGAGCAGCAACGGCGGACCGGATTTCAGGTGCACGTAAATGTTGAATCGCGACAGGGTCTCCTCCGATGGAATGGGCGTACGCCGCGAGCGCACTGGACTGCGTCGGCCAGCGCCGACCAATCCTTACTTTAAGTGGATCGGATTCGCCACGCAAATGCAGCGAATCCGATCAGGCCGATCCTTCCGCCGCGAGCGGCGCGTGCCAGCCGCCGAAAGGCGCCGTGAGTCGATCGGCCTCGTTGGGTCCCCAACTGCTCGCATCGTACAGTTGCAGCGGCTTCGGCATCTTCAGCACCCCGTCCACGATGCGCCAGCACTCCTCGACCGTGTCCTGCCGCGCGAACAGCGTCGCATCGCCCTTCATCGCGTCGCCGATCAGCCGCTCGTAGGCGCCGCTTTCGTCGTCGCGCGTATTGCAGACGTGAAGCTCGACTTCCTCGCCCAGCATTTCGGCCCCGCTCTTCTTCGACAGCGCGCCGACGCCGATCGACACCTCATCGGGTCCGAGACGGAATCTGAAGTAGTTGCCGTGCGGCGGCAGGGCGTCGCCGAACACCGCCTGCGGCGGGCGCCGCAGTTCGACCATGACCTCGGTCGCCGTGATCGGGAGGCGCTTCCCGGCGCGAACGAAAAACGGCACCCCGGACCAGCGCCAGGAATCCAGGTGCATTTCCATGGCCGCGAAGGTTTCGACGTTCGAATCCTTCGCCACCCCGGGTTCGTCTCGATAGCCGCGGTATTGCCCGCGTACGAGGCTTCTGCCCGTGAGCGTACGGATCGACCGGAACACCTTCACCCTCTCGTCGCGCAGCGCCTCGCTGTCGGTCCCGACCGGCGGTTCCATCGCGAGGTTGGCCAGCGTCTGGAGCATGTGGTTCTGGACCACGTCCCGGATCGCGCCGACCTCCTCGTAGAAGCGCCCCCGCCCCTCGACGCCGAAGGTCTCCGCCATCGTGATCTGCACGCATTTCACGTAATTGCGGTTCCAGAGCGGCTCGAGAAACGAATTGGCGAAGCGGAAGTAAAGCAGGTTCTGCACCGGCTCCTTGCCGAGGTAATGGTCGATGCGGAAGATCCTGTCCTCGCCGAATACGCCGTGCAGGCTCTGATTGAGCGACTGCGCGGACGCGAGATCCCGGCCGAACGGCTTTTCCACCACCACGCGCGCCGTGCGCGTGTTCGTCAGCCGGCCGAGCCCCTCGATGACCGTCGGGAAAATGCTCGGCGGAACGGCGAGGTAGTGCAGCGGGCGCGTCGCACGGCCGAGTTCGGATTCCAGCCGCGAGAAGGTCGAAACGTCGTTGTAGTCGCCGTCGACGTAGCGCAGCAACCCGCAAAGCTTTGCCGCCTCGCCGGCGTCGGCGTCGCCGTGCCGCTCGAGGCTGTCGCGCACGCGCTCCTTCAGTCGCTCGAGATTCCAGCCGCTGCGCGCAACACCGACCACCGGCACCTCGAGCTGACCGCGCCGAATCAGCGCGAGCAGCGCCGGATAGATTTTGCGGTGTGCGAGATCGCCCGTCGCGCCGAAAAGCACCAGGGCGTCGGAAGGTGGCTGGCTCACGCGCGAATTCCCGCGGATCGAAGCGTTGCGCCCGTCAGCGAATCCGCATGTCGTCGCGGATTGCCTTCACGCCGGCCACGCGCTTTGCAGCCGCGACTGCGCGCTCGGCCATCGCGCGCGATTCGACGAAACCCGAGAGTTGCACCGTGCCGCGATAAGTGACGACGTTGATCTGCAGGACCTTCAGCGTCGGATCGTCGAGGATGGCGGCCTTCACCTTCGCGGTGATCGCCGTGTCGTCGATGTATTCCCCGGTACTCTCCCTTTTCGAGTCTCCTGCACAGCCGGTCGCGAGCGCGAGCAGGACTGCCGCAAGGACCAGCGTCAGCCGCGAAATTGCAGTGTTCATTTCAAAGTCTCCATGGTTCGTTCCGGTTCACTGGCGGAAGGGGTGGGATTCGAACCCACGAAGGCTTGCGCCTTGCCGGTTTTCAAGACCGGTGCATTCGACCGCTCTGCCACCCTTCCGTTGCCGGTTTTGCCGTCCGCATCACGTTGCGCGCTCACGCGCGAAACATGAGCGGACGTCGCAATTGGCCGGCTCGCGCCGGCAAATTGTCAAGACCGGTGCATTAGACCGCTCTGCCACCCTTCCTGTTGAAAAATCCGCTCTTGGCCGCATTTTAGCGGCTGGCGCAGTATGAAACTTTCCCGCGCTTTGGTAGTCTTAGCATTGCCGAAAGAAACCGGCTCATTGGAGGAACTGCATGCAACCTGAACTCAAGCCCGTCCGCATCGACCGCGGCGGCCCCGATTTTGTCCAACCGCGCGACATCGCGGTCGAGTCGGCCGGTCACAAGGTCCTGCGAAACACCTACCTGCTGCTCGCGGTGACCCTCATTCCGACCGTGATCGGCGCCGCGATCGGGACGAACATCGACGTGTCGTTCCTGCGCGCGAGCCCGATCCTGTCGTTTTTCGCGATCATCGGGATCTTCTACGGCTGGATCTTCGCCATCGAAAAGAACCGCGACAGCGGCGTGGGCGTTGCGCTGCTGCTGGGGTTCACGCTGTTCATGGGCCTGCTGCTCGGACCCCTGTTCCAGCGGGTTCTCGGGTTCTCCAACGGCATCGAACTGGTGATGCTCGCGGCGGGCGGAACCGCGGCGGTGTTCTTCGCCATGGCCACGATTGCCACGACCACCAGGCGCGACCTCTCTTCGCTGGGGAATTTCCTCGTCGTCGGCGCGATCGTGATCATGCTCGCGGTGGTCGCGAACGTATTCTTCGCCAGTCCGATGATGCACCTGGTGCTGCTCGGAGCTTTCGTGCTGTTCAGTTCGCTGTTGATCCTGTGGCAGGTGAACGCGGTGGTGCGCGGCGGCGCGACCAACTACGTCTCGGTGACGCTGTCGCTGTACGTCGCGATCTACAACCTGTTCTCGAGCCTGCTCCAGTTGCTCGGCATTTTCGGAGGCGAGCGCGACTGACGGCCGGACCCCGGCATCGAAGGGGCGCCTGCGGGCGCCCTTTTCGTTTCTGGCGTACGGGGGAACCCAGGTTCCCCCGTGCCCCTTCCTAGCGCTCGAAGAGCGCGATCGATTCGACGTGCGCGGTATGCGGAAACATGTTGACCACGCCGGCTGCGCGAAGCGCAAATCCCTGGTTGTGCGATAGCACTGCGGCGTCGCGCGCGAGGGTCGCCGGGTCGCAGGAAACGTACACGATGCGGCGCGGCCAGTCCTGCGGCAGCGTCTTCACCAGATCGACCGCGCCCTCGCGCGGCGGATCGAGCAGGAGCTTGCCAAAGGGCCCCAACGCCGCAAATCCGCTGGAGGTGAGATCCGCGACTTCGAAGCTCGATGCGATTGAATTCACCGCGGCATTCTGGCGTGCACGCTCCACCAGCCCGGTGCTCGCTTCGAAACCCGTGACGCGTGCGCCGCTCCTCGCGAGCGGCAGAGAGAAATTCCCCAGACCGCAGAACAGGTCCGCGATGCGTTCTCCCGGCTGCGGATCGAGAAGCCGCACCGCGCGCGCGACCAGCAGGCGGTTGACGCCGTGGTTGACCTGGGTGAAATCGGTCGGGCGGAACTCGATTCGGACACCGAATTCCGGAATCGAGTAGTGCAACGTGCGAGCCGCGTCCGGATCGAGCGGATGCGCGCCGTCCGGTCCGGCGGGCTGCAACCAGACCTGGACTCCGGAAACCTCGGCAAACGCGCGAAACTTCGCCTCGTCCGCGGGCGTCAGGGGCAGCAGGTGACGGAAAACGAGCGCCACGGCCTCGTCGCCGACGGCGACTTCGATCTGCGGCAGGCGCTCCCGCACCGACAACTCCGAAACCAGGCGGCGCAAATCCGGAATCAGTGCCGCCACCCTCGGCGCCAGCACCTCGCAGCCGTTCATCTCGGCGACGAACGTCGAGCTGCGCTCGCGAAAACCGACCATCGCGACGCCCTTATTCGCCAGGTAGCGCACCGAAAGCCGGGCGCGCCGCCGATAGCCCCATTCCTCGCCGTAGATCGGCGGCAGCATCGTTTCGGGCCGAACCTTGCCGATGCGCTGCAGGCAATCCTCGAGCCAGCGCTGCTTGGCGGCGACCTGGGTGCGTTGGTCTGCGTGCTGCGTCGCGCATCCGCCGCAAATCCCGAAGTAGGCGCAGCGCGGGACTCGACGCGCCCCGGCCGGCTCCAGAACGGCCGTCGTGCGCATCAGGTCGAAGGATCGCCGGCTGCCGACGAGCCGCGCCTCGACGACTTCGCCCGGAAGCGCGTCCTCTACGAAAGCGACCTTGCCCTGCGGATTGCGCGCCACGCCGCGCCCTTCGGCATCGAGCGCCGCGATTTCGAGGATCAATCTTCCTTCCAGAGCGCGAGGAATTCGCGCCAGTGCGGCTCGCTCTGGCGCCCGAGGGTCGTGCGCACGAGGGCGCATTCGGCGAGAAACTGCTTTGCCGTCAAGATGCCTCGCAGGCGCTGGAATCTGAGCCACAGCAGGTAGGTGTTCGCGGTATCGGCCTCGCAGTAGGCGCGGATGTCGCCGATGCGCCCGTCGAGATACGCGCCCCAGACGGCCGCGCCGCCGATGCCGATCTTTCCCGGGAGCCCGGCGATCTGGGCGACTTCGTCAAGCGGCGCGTTGTTTCGCGGCTGATACATCGCCAGAACGTCCATCAGGTCGAGGTGACGCGCGTGGTAGCGTGAAACATAGTTGTTCCAGCGGAAATCCCTGTCGTCGTCGCCCTGCTCCCAGAACTTCGCCGCCTGCACCCCGTGCGCGAGTCCGCGGTACGCAAGCACCGGCAGATCGAAGCCGCCACCGTTCCACGACACGAGCTGCGGCACCAGCTTGTCGACCCCGTCGAAAAACCGCTGGATTGCCGCCGCCTCGCCATCCTCGGGCTCGCCGATCGACCAGATGCGCAGACCTTCGGCATTGCGCAGCACGCAGGAAATCACCACCACGCGATGCAGTTGCGGCGCGAGGAAGTCGTGCCCGGTCTGGGTGCGGCGTTTCTGGAACGCGACCTCGGCCACTTCCGCGTCGGGCAGCGAATCCGGCAGTCCGTACAGGCGCCGGATCCCCGCGCAATCGGGGACGGTCTCGATGTCAAAGGCCAGAACAGCCGTCATCGCCGAAAAACATGGACAGACCACGTTTTCCCGGAAAACGTGGTCTGTCCCTGTTTTAGTTCAGTCGGGGAAAACACCGGTCGAGAGGTAGCGGTCGCCGCGGTCGCACACGATCGTGACGATCACCGAGTTCTTCAGTTCGCGCGCGATGCGCAGGGCGACCGCGACCGCGCCGCCCGAGGAGATGCCCGCGAAAATGCCTTCCTCGCTCGCCAGGCGCCGCGCCATCGTTTCCGCGTCGGCCTGGCTGACGGACTCCAGTCGGTCGACACGCGCCGTGTCGTAGATTCTCGGCAGATAGGCTTCGGGCCACTTGCGAATCCCCGGAATCTGCGAGCCCTCCTCGGGCTGGCAGCCGACGATCTGGATCGACGCGTTCTTTTCCTTGAAATAGCGGCTGCAGCCCATGATCGTTCCGGTCGTTCCCATCGACGAGACGAAGTGGGTGATCCTGCCCTCGGTATCGCGCCAGATCTCGGGGCCCGTGCCCTCGTAGTGCGAGAGCGGATTATCCGGGTTCGCGAACTGGTCGAGCATCGTTCCCCTGCCCTCGCGCACCATTTTCTCGGCGAGATCGCGCGCCGACTCCATCCCGCCCTTCTGCGGGGTAAGCACGATCTCCGCGCCGAACGCGCGCATCGTCTGGCGCCGCTCGACCGACAGGTGCTCGGGCATGATCAGCACCATGCGGTAACCGCGGATCGCCGCGGCCATGGCGAGCGCGATGCCGGTGTTGCCGGAAGTCGGCTCGATCAGCGTGTCGCCCTTCGAGATCGTGCCGCGCTCCTCCGCGCGACGGATCATCGAGATCGCGGGTCGGTCCTTGACCGAGCCCGCCGGGTTGTTGCCTTCGAGCTTGGCGAGAATCGTATTGCCGTTGCGCTCGTTGTCCGGACCGGGCAGGCGTTGCAGGCGCGCAAGCGGCGTGTTGCCGATCAAATCCTCGACCGTCTGCTTCATCGCTTCAACAGGTCCCCGACGTATGCCGCGACCCCTTCCTCCACCGTACTGAAATCGCCATCGAAACCCGCGGCGCGCAACTGCGCGAGGTCCGCCTGGGTGTAGCTCTGGTACTTGCCGACGAGTTGGGGCGGAAACGGGATGTACTCGATCAGTCCCTTCGCGGCCAGTTCCGCAACCGGCAGCGCCGCCTCGCCTCGCGAGGCGCGCACCGTGTTCGCAACCGCCGCGGCGAGGTCGTTGAAGCTCTGCGCGCGCCCGGTGCCGCAGTTGAAGATTCCGGAGGCCTCGGGATGGCCGAGAAAGTGCAGGTTCACCGCGACCACGTCGTCCACGTGCACGAAGTCGCGCCGCTGCTCGCCGTCCGCGTAGCCGTCCGATCCGACAAAAAGCCTTACGCGCCCCTCGGCGCGGAACTGGTTGAAGGCGTGGAACGCAACCGATGCCATGCGCCCCTTGTGGCTCTCGTTCGGCCCGTAGACGTTGAAGTAGCGCAGACCCAGTACCTGCGCCGTGCGTCCCGGCAGGCGCTGGCGCACGTGCTGGTCGAAGAGGAACTTCGAATAGCCGTAGACGTTGAGCGGGCGCTCGTTGGCGCGCCCTTCCGCAAAATCACGCCCGGCGCCGTAGACCGACGCCGACGAGGCGTACAGGAACGGCACCTCCTCGTCCTGGCACCAATCGAGCAGCTCGCGCGAGTAGCGGTAGTTGTTGTCCATCATGTAGCGGCCGTCCGCCTGCAGGGTGTCGGAGCACGCTCCCTGGTGGAACACCGCCTCGATCACGCCCTCGAACTGGTTCGCCACGACGCGCTCGAGGAAGTCGCGCTTGTCGAGATAGTCCTGGATCTCGCAGTCCACGAGGTTGCGGAACTTGTCCGCGTTCCGCAGGTTGTCCACGGCGAGCACGTCCGTGATTCCCGCCCGGTTGAGTGCGGCGACGAGTCTCGATCCGATGAATCCGGCTGCGCCGGTGACCACGTAAGTCATTGCCGTTTCCGTGCGAACACTTCCTGCCGGGTCGCGACGGCGACCCCGAGCTTGCCGACCACGATCCCGGCGGCGCGATTCGCGATGCGCACCGCCCGTTCCAGGCTCGCGCCCGCGCCGAGCATGGTGCCGAGCGCGGCAATCACGGTGTCGCCCGCGCCGCTCACATCGTACACCTCGCGCGCCGCCGCCCGGATGGTGAGGGCGCCGCCCTCCGCGTACAGCGTCATGCCCTGCTCCGAGCGCGTCAGCAGCAGCGCCTCGAGCCTCAACCGGCGGCGCAGGCCCTGCGCGCGCCGCTCGAGGTCGGATTCGTTCTTCCAGCTGCCGACGACTTCGCGCAGCTCGGCGAGATTGGGCGTCATGACGTGCGCGCCGCGGTATCGCGCGTAGTCGTCGCCCTTCGGATCGACGAGCACTTTCTTGCCGGCCCTGCGCGCCTCGCCGATCATGCGCTTGATGTGCGCGAGTCCGCCCTTGCCGTAGTCCGAGAGGATCACGACGTCGCACCACGCGAGCGCGGCCCGGAAGTCCGCGAGTTTGGAGGCGAGCACTTCGCCGGAAGGCGGGGTTTCGAAATCGATCCGGATCAGCTGCTGCTGGCGCCCGATGACGCGAAGCTTCACCGTGGTCGGGATGGACGCATCGCGATGCAGGTGCGCACGCACGCCGGTCGCGTCGATCAGCGCCGCGAGCGTGCCGCCTGCTTCGTCGTCGCCGACCACCGACAGCAACCGAGTCTCGGCGCCGAGCGCTGCACAGTTGTGCGCGACGTTCGCCGCGCCACCCGGCCGCGCCTCCTCGCGCGCGATCCTCACGACCGGAACCGGCGCCTCGGGCGAAATGCGCGAGACGTCGCCGAACCAGTAGCGATCGAGCATCACGTCGCCGACCACCAGCACTTTCGCCTTGCGCGCGCCGGACCGGGTCATGTCTTCCTGCCGATCGGAACGTGAACCAGTCCCTGCGCGGCCACGACGTCGGGTTCATAGAGATTGCGGCCGTCGAAAATCGTCGGCGTGCGAAGCCGCGCACGGATCGCGGCGAAATCCGGGCTGCGGAATTCCTGCCATTCGGTGATCACGACGAGCGCGTCGCAGCCGTCGAGGCAATCGAGCGCGGAGCCGACGATCTCGACCCGAGGTTCGCCACGCCAGATTTTGCGCGCCTCCTCACCCGCCGCCGGGTCGTAGGCGCGCAGGCGCGCGCCCGCCGCGAGCAGGTCTGCGATCAGCGTGCGGCTGGGCGCCTCGCGCATGTCGTCGGTGTTCGGCTTGAACGCGAGCCCCCACAAAGCAAAGCAGCGGCCCTCGAGCCGTTCGCCGAAACGCGCGCGCACCTTCGCGCCGAGCACGTGCTTCTGCGCCTCGTTGGCGCGCTCGACCGCGGCGAGCACGGCGAGCGGCCTGCCGGCCTCCTCGGCGGTGCGCTGCAGCGCGCTCACGTCCTTGGGAAAGCACGAACCCCCGAACCCTGCGCCTGCGTACAGGAAGTGGTAGCCGATGCGCGGATCCGAGCCGATGCCGCGCCTGACTTCCTCGATGTCGGCGCCAAGCGCTTCCGCGAGGTTGGCGAGTTCGTTCATGAACGAAATGCGGGTCGCGAGCATCGCGTTCGCGGCATACTTGGTGAGCTCCGCCGAGCGCACGCTCATCAGCATCAGGCGATCGTGATTGCGCTGAAACGGCGCGTACAGCTCGCGCAGCACCTGCGTCGCGCGCTCGTCGTCGGACCCGACGATGATGCGGTCGGGGCGAAGGAAATCCTCGACCGCGGCGCCTTCCTTGAGGAATTCGGGGTTCGACACGACGCCGAATTCATGCTTCGCCCCGCGTGCCGCGAGCTCGGATGCAATTGCGTCGCGTACGCGGTCCGCGGTCCCCACCGGCACCGTGGACTTGTCCGCGATCACCCGGTAGCCATCCATGTGGCGTCCGATCGAGCGCGCTGCCGCCAGTACGTGCTGCAGGTCCGCCGAGCCGTTTTCGTCTGGCGGCGTGCCCACGGCAATGCATTGCACCAGACCGTGCGCGACGCCCGCGGCCACGTCGATGGAGAATTCGAGCCGCCCCGCGGCGCGGTTCCTCTCGACCACCGCTTCGAGCCCCGGCTCGAAAATCGGGATGTGTCCCTCGTTCAGCGCGCGCACTTTCGCCGCGTCGAGATCGAGGCAGAAGACGTGGTTGCCCATGTCCGCGAGGCAGGCGCCGGTGACCAGTCCTACGTAGCCGGTGCCGATGACCGTGATGTTCATGTGTTCCTAGGGTGCAAGATCGAATTCCTCGGTACGGCGTGGCGGATAGGTTTCCCAGCCGCCGCACCCCGGGCAGCGCCAGTGGAACTGGCGTGCCTTGAAACCGCAATTCTCGCAGCGAAACCGCGCGAGCTTGTGAGTGTGGCTGTGAACCAGGTTCTTCACCAGTTCCAGGTCTCGGCGCCGTTCCGGGTGCGTGTCGCCGAGAATCTGCGCCTCGAGCAGCCGGTCGAGCCCGAGCAGCGTCGGGCTGCGCCGCAACTCGTCGCGCACCAGCCGGTACGCCGCCTGCGCGCCCTTGGCTTCCAGCGTGTAGCGGAACACGGCGTCGAGGAGATCGAGCGAGGCGTAGCGCTCGAGATAGCCCGTGAGGAGCGTCAGCCCCTCCTCGAGCCGGCCCGCGTCGCGGTGCGCCTCGAGCAGGCGCTGTGCGACCAGCGCGACGTAACCGGGATTCTGCGACTCGATCCGTTTCCAGCACTCGATCGCGCGCTCGGTGCGACCGGCAGCACGTTCCAGGTCGCCCAGTTGCACGTTGGCGCGGACGCACTTGCGATGCACCTCCAGCGCCTCGTCCAGATGCGCGCGCGCGGCGTCCGGCCGCGAATGCGTCGCCTCGCCCGCCGCGAGCTCGCACAGGAACTGCGCGATGTCGCGCGAACGCGACTCGCCGCTTTCGGACTCGATGCGCCGCGCCATGGCGATCGCCTTCGACCAGTCCTTCTCGGTCTGATACAGGTCCAGCAGCGAACTGCGCGCCTGCTGCAGGTTCGGGCCATCGGCGATTCGGACGAACACTTCCTCGGCGCGGTCCAGGATTCCCGCCTTCATGTAATCGAGCCCGAGTTCGAACAGGGCGTTCGCGCGCTGCTCCGCGCCGAGGTCCGCGCGCTCGACCAGAATCTGGTGCATGCGGATCGCGCGATCGTATTCGCCGCGGCGCCGGAACAGGCTGCCGAGCGCGAAATGCAGGTCGACCGTCGCCGGATCGATCTTGACGACCTCGATGAACGCCTCGATGGCCTTGTCGGGCTGTTCCGCGAGCAGGAAATTGAGCCCGCGGAAATAGCTTCGCGGCAGCGCCCGTGACTCGCGCAGCAAGTGCCGG